>Ga0247772_1000004_pt1 | contig 235906 bp, 203 predicted proteins | sample UWRJL151409C6_FD_179945 | JGI IMG/M metagenome (GOLD analysis project Ga0247772, IMG submission 179945) | Plant litter microbial communities from Arlington Agricultural Research Station in Wisconsin, United States - UWRJ-L151-409C-6 | ecosystem: Environmental > Terrestrial > Plant litter >...
CGTACTCCACGTGGCTCACCGCGATCGTCACGGTCTTCGTCTCGTCGCGAACGATGCCGCCCTTGGCGATGTCGGAGTACTTGATCTCTTTGGCGAGACCCTTCTTCGACTGCACCTTCACCAGCGCGGCCGTCAACGTAGTCTTGCCGTGATCGATGTGACCGATCGTGCCGACGTTTACGTGCGGTTTCGTTCGTACGAACTTTTCCTTAGCCATTGCTTTCCGTCTCTCTTCTTACTGGGATGGTGACTACGGTTGGACTTCGGTTGAGCCCACCATCAGGTTTGAACTGATGACCTCGTCCTTACCAAGGACGTGCTCTACCAACTGAGCTAGGTGGGCCTGGTTGGTACTCGTAACGCTGACACTGTCTAAACCGGTGCAAGACGCACCAAGAAATTTTGAGCGGGAGAACGGGCTCGAACCGTCGACCATCAGTTTGGAAAACTGAGACTCTACCAACTGAGTTACTCCCGCAGAACCAGACGAAGCTTCGAAGCGCCGTGAGTTTTGGGGTCGGGGCCCCAAAACCTGAGGGGAGGCTCCGCTGGATTCACTCCAGCGGAGGGGAGCTGGGCTCCCGAGGCAGACGACCATCAGTTTGGAAAACTGAGACTCTACCAACTGAGTTACTCCCGCAGATTTGCGGGACAGGCTTAACCCACGGCGAGGGCTACGCATTCCCGGCAGCGACCCGCGAGCGGAGCGGGTACGGTTAGAGATAGTGGAAGGTGTTGGATTCGAACCAACGTAGGCGTGAGCCGGCAGGTTTACAGCCTGCTCCCTTTGGCCGCTCGGGCAACCTTCCGAAGTTTTCGTTTGCGACGATGTCGCCAGATCCGTGTTGGAGCTAGCGAGCGGAATCGAACCGCTAACCACCTGTTTACAAAACAGGTGCTCTACCAGTTGAGCTACGCCAGCGAACGCACGCACCGATCCCGCCTTGCCCGGAATGACCGAGCGGGGGGTGAGTAGCGACACTTGTTGAGAGGCCTGCATTTGCAACTGCGACGAGCTAGAGCGAGCTTGAGATTTCCGGGGCTCGTTACTAGAAAAATAGGGTCTGTGTTTTCCGCGGCGGGAGCCCCGTGTAGCACCGATCGAGCAGAAGTCCGCTCAAAGGGGGCACCCCACCCTTCCTCCGGCCCGCTGTTTGGCTGGTCGGGGATATTTTGGGCAGGGACCGAGGAGAACCGCGCTCTGGTAGCGCCAGGCTCCAGGGGTGTCAAGCATATTTCATGCCCCCTCCCCGGCAAACTTACCTACATCGGCCCTTACTGCCAAGTAACTGAAAATTCAGTCAGTGATTTCAGGCGCTTGTGTGACAATCTGGAGGTGGTTCCTAGGCGCTTTTGCCCCCCGCAGGCAAGCCCAGAATCTAAAAACAAGGATTGGTCCCGCCCTTGCAGTCGTCTCGCGGAGGGGTCTTTGCGGGCGGCTTGGGCTTCGCCGTCGTCGGCACTGCGCTTGGCTTTGCCGCGAAGGAGTCCAAGGCGGCCTGCAGTTGCGCCTTGGTATAGGGCAAGCGGGCCAGGGCTTGGCGCTCCTCTTCCATGGCCTTGCTGATGGCATCCCGAGCTTGGCGTGATTTGAGCACCCACGGGGATCCCTCTCCGGTGCGGTCGGCCATGGCCACGGTGTGGTCGAGCATCGACTTCGCTTTCTCGAGCAGGATCGAATAGCGAAGCCGCATCGCGCCCTCGAACAGCTGGCGCCGGGCCTCCGTATCGGCCGACTTGGGCGGCGGAACTTGCATCATCTCTTCGTGCAGCTTTTGGTACAGCTCCCCCACGCGGTAGCCGGCCATCGCGGACCAATGCGAGTCGTAGGCCCGCATCGCGTCCGAGTACGCGCCCTGGGCGTCGAGCAACAGTTGACAGCGCTGCTCGAGCGCGACGCCGAAGTTCTCCGGCACGGGCACGAAGTGAATGCGCTCCGCGCGCATCCGGCGTAGCTCGCCGAGCGCGAAGTACACCGGCGCAAGTTCGGCGGGCACGCGCCCTGCGGCGTCCAAGCTCTCGCGTTCGATGATGTCGCGCGCTTTGCTGATCGCAAGCTCGGCTTGCGCATCATCGCCAAGTGCCAAGCGCGACAGCGCGCGCGCAGCGAGCACCGCGAGCTGATCGAAGCTGAGCAGGTCTTTGTACTTGGCCGCCGTGCTCTCCGCCAACTCACCGGCGCGCGGGTACTGTTCGAGGTAAGTGAGCAAGCGCAGGGCGCGCACCCTTGCTACGCGATCGAGCTCGGACTTCGGAAAGCGCCGCGCGACTTGCTCGTAGCGAGACAATGCCTCTTCGTGTTTGCCGGCCAGGTCATACATCTCTGCCGACTCGAACAAAGACTTGTCTGCCAGGGGGCCATTGGGATCGAGTTGAAATGCGCGCTCGAATCCGCTCGCCGAGATTTCGTAGTGCTTGGCTTGGCCCTCCGCGGTGGCCTTCGCGAACAGCTCCGGGATGTCCGTCGTGGATTGCGGCGTGACCACGGTTCGGGCGACCTCTGCCGAGCTGGGCGGCGGAGCGGCGTCGATTTTCGCCGCAGTCTGGGCGGGCGCGGCGCTGGTTGCTTGCCCGGCGCAGGCCATGGCCAGGCAGGCCGAAAAAAAAGCGAGCGCGCCACGTAACGCCGACAAGCGTCGGGAATGTTTACTCTCTGCCTTGCGTTGCTCGCGCAGACCCACCCACTCGACGCAGCCCGGAAACTTGGAGCGGTGCAGTACCGAGCACTGTTTCTCGATCATTTCGACTGAGAATACACATTTGCAACGCGGACTTTAAGCATTGACGCTCAGCACCAGATCTTTAGTCTGAGCCGGTGTCATCGACACCTGGTGGCACGAATCCAGTGCTCTCAAGAGGAGGAAGGAAATGGATCCGATGACGGACGGGCTCGTGAGAAATCTCGAACTGAAGCATCGAACATTGAATGAGCAGGTCGATCGCTTCGCGCGACGCGCTTATCTCACCCCACAGGAACAGCTGGTTTACGCTGCGATGAAGAAAGAAAAGCTCCTCACCCGCGACCTCCTCAGCCAAATGCGGAGGGGCTGAAGAACCCGGACTTCACCTGCAACTGACGACGAGAGCGTACTCCACCAACATTGGCGTCGCTCTCGTTTCATTTTGTGCGGCGAAAAGTCGAGTGCGATCCCCGAGCGCTCGAACTAGCTCTCAGAGCGGGGTGCAGCTCTTGCCGTCGCAGATCTCGCCCGCCTTACAGTCGGCGTTGGAGCGACAGCGACCGGGTGGCGAGGGTGAAGCTGGCGCCGTGTCATCGTCACCCGGAACGGCTTTGCCGTATTCGACCGCGTGCTGATCGCTCACATCGAGCTCCGCCGCACCGTATACGTCTTGGTTCAAGTCGCTCAACGATTGCTCCAGGCGCTCCTGCCACGCGCCGCTCAAGCTACCCGCGTGCGCCTTGTCAGTGACCTTGGCGATCGCCAACCAATGGCGCGAATCGGCGCGAAAGCCCAAGCGGTAGTCGGTCATGCCTCGCAAATAGGCGTAGCGCGCGCGGTCACTCGGGCTGAGCGAGTCCGTGTCCGCTTCCAAGACTCGCCACAGCGCGAGCGCCTGCTCGTACTGGTTCTCCTCGTACATTCGTTGCCCGCGGGTCAAATCCTCACGGTAAGTCGCGCAAGCGAGCGGGCAGAGCGCGAGCGCAAGCAGAAGAACGAGAGCAGTTCGCATGTCCCGGGAACACTAGACCAACCTGCGAGGGGGGAGAAGAAGGGGGCGATCGCGACCCCGCATCGCACCTCGAATCGCGCCCCATTCGCCGCGCGATACGGCAGCAGCGTAGTAAGACCCAGCGCGCGCTGAATCTCCGAGAGCACGGGGCGCGCTCGGACTATCGCCAAGCGAGGAGGAAGAAGAGGGCGGCAAGACCTTTCGCCACCCATTGAGCCAGCACCACACCGGAGCACACCGGAGATTTTGGGGGTTAGCAAACCGAGTCACTAGTGCGCAATTTCTCCGACGCGAAACCTCCCACGAGAACAAATAACGATCGATGCCCTGGTAGCTCGAAGAACACTGAATGTCGGCACCTGTTTTCTTCTCGGGTGCACCACCACGCGTTCGGTGCACAACAACGCCGGCTTTGCCTCCCCGCGCTAGCCCCAAAATTTCCGCGCCTTCTGAGGTGTGGTGCTTCGCTCATCGCCGAGCCGTGCTCTTGGCGCGCTCTTCTCCCTCCTCTCCCTTGGCGAACATCGGGGAGACGAACTGCGCCGCGTGGGCCGACGCAGCGTTTCCCTTGCCGAACCCTGGGAGCGCTAGGAGATGCGTCACTACGGCGACACTTGCCGCTCACCGTGCGCGGGGGGCCGGAATTCGACGCCGAAGGCTGAGCCGGTCGCGGGACGAATCGTGACCATCAAGAGACAGGAACCTCCACACGGGCTCGATTACGGAGATCGGGCACGGGCACGGGCACGGACACGGGCACGTTTACGCGGGACTACGCGAGGCGGTAGTGCAGGCGGTAGATGGGGAGGCCGTCGGCGATCGCGCGGTGTTCGCGGGGGCTGCGCGCGTTGTAGGGATTTTCGGCTTCGAAGCCTGCGTGTTGGGGGACGAGGCGGGGCTCGCTTTCGATCAGCGCGGCGTATTCGGCGGCGCGGCCTTCGACGTCGGTTTGGATGAAGAGGGCGCCGCCGGGGATGAGCACCCGGCACAGTTGGGGCAGGAGTTCGGTCGTGACGACTAGGCGCTTGGCGTGGCGCTTCTTCCACCAGGGGTCGGGGAAATGCACGAATACGGCGCGCGCGCAGGCGTCGGGGAAGCGCGGGAAGGCTTCGCGGGCGTCTTCGGCGAGGACGCGGGCGCGGCTCGCGAGGCCGCGCTCACGCACGCGATTGTCGACGATGGTGGCCCATTTGCGGCGAATTTCTAGGCCAAGCATGAAAACTTCGGGATCGGCGGCCAGGCGTTCGAAGACGAAACCACCGCGGCCGGGGCCGATTTCAATCTCGATTGGCGCGGCGCCGGCGCCGACCAACAGCCGGGGATCGATCGATTCGCCTTCGGGAAGTCGCGGGGCGTGTTCGTACGGGTTCGTTTTCATGCGAAGGGGGATGCTAAGACTCGGCCGGTGTTAGCACAGGCGGATAGCCCTCGCTGGCTGCGGATCGCAAGCTCTCCCTGGGGCTTTCTGTTGGCTGCGGCGTTGCTGGCGGCGACGGCAATCGTGCAGGTTTTGGCGGGCAATGGCGGCTTGCCCGCGGTCCCGCTGGACGACAGCTACATCCATTTCCAGTTCGCACGCTCGTTCGCCGAGGGTCACCCGTTCGTGTACTCGCCCGGGGCGGTGCCGGTGGCCGGTGCCACCAGTTTGCTCTGGCCGCTGTTGCTCGCGCTACCTCAGCTGTTCGGAGTGCAAGGCCTCGCGCTGATCCCTTTCGCCTGGGGCCTGGGCTTTTTGGCGCTCGGACTGCTGGGCTACGAGACGGCGCGCGCGGCCGAGGGCATCGTCAGCCCGCGCGTGGCGTGGCTTGCCGGCGTGCTCACGCTCGCTTTCAGCGCCAACACTTGGTTTGCGGCGAGCGGCATGGAGGTCGTGCCACTGGGCTGGTTACTGATGCGCTGCTGTCGGCGGGCAGCCGAGTGGTTCGAGGGAGATCGGGAGCGATTCTGGGAGTTACTGCTGCTCGCGTTTTTGACGCCGCTGATGCGCCCCGAGGGGGCGGTCGGCAGTGTGCTGATTGCGAGCGCGCTCGGTTTCGGCGCGGGCGGGCGGCGCGCATCCGCTGTTGTGTGTGTACTCTTTCCGTTCCTGCCGCCGTTGGTCTACCTGTGGTTCACGGGGCACGCGACGCAAACCACGACGCTCGTGAAGTGGTTGCCGTTCAACCCGTACTTCGACTTCCCTGCCCTACGCGCGGCGATTTTTTACAACCTGCAGCTGTTCTGGTCGACGCTGCTCGATGGGCAATTGTGGAGCGCTGCGTTCGTGCCGGAGCACTCCAAGTTTTTCACTTGGCTCGCGCTGCCCGCATTGATCTTCGCCGGGCAAGCCCGGGATCGGCGCGCACGCAGTTGGCTGTTGGTCACGCTCGGGCTCGGCATCCTGTTACCCACGACCTACGACAGCTTCCTCTGGAATCGGCTGCGCTATTTGTGGCCGTTCGCTGGCCCTTGGCTGATCGGGTTGGTCGCCCTCAGCGATCAAATCGCGGATTTTTCCGCGCTTTTGTGGGCGCGGCTGAGCGCGCTGCGTTACGTGCTGAGCGCGACCATGGGCGTCGCGTTGCTGGCCAAGTTCCCGTTCGCGCTGGGCGATCTGGCGATCAGCTCGCACGCCATTTCCGCGCAGCACGTGGAGCTTGGCAAGTGGGCGGAGCAGGCGTTGCCCGTGAATGCGCGCATTGGCGTGAACGATACGGGCGCGATTGCGTATTTTTCGCGCCGCCCCGTGTTCGACATCGTCGGCCTGACCACGACTGGCGAAGCGCGCTATTGGTCGGCTGGTGCGGGCTCGCGCTTCGAGCACTACGAGCGACTGCCGCGCGCGGTCTTGCCCTCGATCTTCATCGTCTACCCGGCCTGGTTCGGGCTGCCCAATCTGCTCGGGGCGTGCTTGACGGAGCGGACCGTGAACGCGACCATCCTGGGCGGAACGACGATGGTCGCCTGCGGCGCGGACTACACGCTGCTCGGCTCCGGCGAGCGTCCCTCACTGATCCAATTCTGGCCATTGACGGCGCGTGATTCGCTCGACGTCGCAGATCTGGAGAGCGAGACCGCGCACGGCTACACGCTGCTGCCGGCCACGCAGGCTGACAATGTGTTGCTGAGCAACGGCGTGATCCTCGACGGCGCGCGCCTGCACCGCAGTCGCGAATCGTTCCGGCTCAATCTGAGCCCGGGAGGCCGACTCGTGACGCGGCTCGGCGCCGAACAGCCGCTGACCGTCAGCTTGCGCATCGCGGGTCGCCCGATCGACAGCTGGACGGTCAGCAGACCGGACTTCGAGGATCACGCGCTCACTTTGCCCTCGGACCTGCCGGCGGGCGCGGCAGGGCTGGAGATCAGCGCCGAGAGCGGAACCTTCAGCGCACTCCATTACTGGGCTTACGACGCAGCGCAATAAGTTGCGGGCCGGCTCGGCGCAGCTTTGCTATACCGCGGGCATGGAGCAACGCGCCCTCGGCAACACCGGGATTTCGGTCTCTGAGCTCGGGCTCGGCACCTGGGGCTTGTCCGGTGACGGCTACTCGCCGCTGCCCGAGGCAGATCAAGACGCGGTGATCGACCGCGCGCTCGCGCTCGGCGTCACGCTCTTCGACACCGCCGACAGCTACGGCAAGGGCGCCATGGAAACTCGGCTCGGTGAGCGACTCGCCGCGCACCCCGAAGCCGTGATCGTGACCAAGCTCGGCACCGATCGCGAACCCTCGCCCGCGCGCAAATCATTCAAGCCCGAGTTCATCCGCGAAAGCTTCGAGCGCTCGCGAGAGCGCCTCAAGCGAGACGTGATCGACATCGTGCTGCTGCACAACCCGTCCGAGAGCACGCTCGCCCGTGGTGAAGCCGGCGCGGTCCTGCAAGAGCTGCAGAACGCGGGCAGCATTCGCGCCTGGGGCGCCAGTGTGGAGGGCTTGGACGGCGCCCGCATCGCCATCCACCAAGGCCTCAAGGTGCTGGAGCTCGCCTACAACGCGTTCCACAGCCGTACGATCCAGCACCTCGAAAACGAGATCCGCAACCACAACACGGCGATCTTGGCGCGCTCGGTGCTCGCGCACGGACTCTTGTGCGGGCAGTGGCCGTTCGACAAAGAGTTCGCCCGAAACGATCACCGCTCCGAACGCTGGACGAGCGACGACTTGAGACGAAGAATTTCGCAGCTCAACGCCATCCGCCCGTGCGTCAACGGCAGCACCGTGACCAGTCTGCGCGCCGCAGCGCTGCGCTATGTGCTCTCCAACAACATCGTCAGCTGCGCGGTGCTCGGCCCACGCAACTCGGTTCAGCTCGATCAACTGCTCCGCGAAGCGGGCCAACACCCCTACCTGAGCCCAGAAGCGCTCGACGCGCTGCAGATCCGCTTGGACAACCTGAAGGCTTCGGCCTGATGTCGAGCGGCACCGGCGCGGGGGTCACGAGCAGCTCGACCAGCCTGCTCGGCACGCTCGACGCGATCGCGCGCGAAGCCGCGGTGCTCATCCTTCAGGTCTACGCCACCAAGTTCAACGTCGATTTCAAAGCCCCGCGGGATCCGGTCACGGAGGCCGATCGCCAAGCCAACGAGCTGATCTGCGATCGACTGAGCAAGCGCTTTCCGAACGTGCCCATCGTCGCGGAAGAAAGCGAACCCGAGACTTTTGCCGGCTACCGCAACGCCGAGCGCATCTTTTTCGTCGACCCGCTCGACGGCACGCGCGAGTTCGTCGCGCGCAACGGCGAATTCGTGGTCATGATCGGCTACGTCGACGGCGCGCGCGCCACCGCCAGCGTGATCCACGCGCCCGTGAGCGGCGTTTCCTGGCTCGGTGAACTGGGCAACGGCGCGTACCAAGTCGAGGCCGACGGTTCTCGAAAGCCGATCTCGGTGAGCGCGGTGGGCACACTCGCGGAAGCGCGCATCGTCGGTTCGCGCTCACACCGCAACCCGGCGCTCGAGCAAGCCCTGGCCTCACTGGGCGCGCGAGAGCTGGTCGCCCTGGGCAGCGCGGGCCTCAAAGCTTCGGTCGTCGCACACGGCGAAGCCGACGCCTACGTCGCACCGCACTACGCCGGCAAACGTTGGGATGCCTGCGCGGCAGACGCCCTAATCAGCGCCGCCGGCGGCAAACTCACCGACTCGCGCGGCGATCTCTTCGACTACCGCAGCGAACGCCTCGACAACGACCGCGGCGTAGTCGCCTCCAACGGCCAATTCCACGACCTGATCATCGAAAAGCTCGCCCTCGCGCGCGGCTAACCCTGCGTAGCAACGAGCCCTGAGGGGGCGATCGCGGTATCGGAACGCACCTCACGGGACGCACAGTTTTCGCGCGAGGCGGCTCCCTGCGTTTAACCGCCAAAACGCCAAAACGCCAAAACGCCAAAACGCCAAAACGCCAGAAGAGGGGAGAGAAGGATTGGGGTTTACGCGGCGCGACACCGCTCGGCGCAGGAACGGCGCGGGGGGGCTTTGACGGCTCCCCGGGCGATCGCCAAGATCGCCAAGATCGCCAAGCTTACCAAGATCGCCAAGCTTACCAAGATCGCCAAGCTTACCAAGATCGCCAAGCTTACCAAGATCGCCAAGCTTACCAAGATCGCCAAGCTTACCAAGATCGCCAAGAGCTCAGGGCACACCGAGCAACGAAATCACGCCCCGATAACCCAGAGAAATTTGGGGTTAACGTCAATACCGTTCGGTTAGCCGCTCACCAGATCGAAATCACGTAGGAAAGCGGGGCGTTCTTTGTCGGAAGCTCGGAGTCCATCACCCGCACCGAGCGCATCGCGCAGGCGGCTCTTGTTGGCCAGCTTCGGGTGCGGCAGACACTTTTTTTTTAAAAAATCGAGTTCGAATTCGAACTCGATTTTCTAAATGTGAAGGCACTCTTGGCGCAAGGCTGGGGGCTTGAATCTAAAGCGAATGGCATTGGGGTTAACGTGCCGCGGCGCGCACTGGGACGGCGCAGAGCGGGCACTGTGCGACTGAGACGAGAGCTGACGTTGCGACCGGGCCGGTACCAGGGTGAGTGACTTGCGCTGACGTTTCTGCGAGCGCCCCCCAAAATTCGATCAGCCGACGCCGAGTTGTTTCAGCTTTTTGTGGAGACCCTCGCGGGTGATGCCTAGGGTTTTGGCGGCGGCGGTTTTGTTGTTGCCGTGATCGCGGAGGGCTTCGATCAAGATGTGGCGTTCGACTTGATCGACCATCTCTTTGAGTGAGCCTTTGGCGGCGCCGGCGCTGAGCAGCACGGTTTCGATTTGGCGCACGCGAGGGCTGAGCAGCTCGGGAGTGAGGAATGCGCCGTCGTCGGCTTGGATGACCAAGCGTTGGACTTCGTTTTCGAGCTCCCGCACGTTGCCGGGGAAATCGTAGGCGCTGAGGATTTCGAGCGTTTCTTGGGCGAAGCCGGGGACTGATTTGCCCATCTCGCGCGTGTAGCGATTGAGGAAGAAGACGGCCAAGGGGGCGATGTCGTCGCGCCGTTCACGCAAGGGTGGGACGCGGATCGGGAACACCTTGAGTCGGTAATAGAGATCTTCGCGGAAGCGACCGGCTTTGACCTCGGTCTCGAGGTTCTTGTTCGTGGCGGCCACGATGCGCACGTTCACTTGCTTCGACTGCGTGGCGCCAATCGGTCGGATTTCGCCTTCTTGCAGGGCGCGCAGCAGCTTGGCTTGGAGCGAGAGCGGCAATTCGCCGAGCTCATCCAAGAACAAGGTGCCGCCGTCGGCGATCTCGAACAAGCCCTTTTTCTCGTCGGTGGCGCCGGTGAAGGCACCGCGCTTGTGACCGAAGAGCTCGCTCTCCAGCAGATTTTCCGGGAACGCGGCGCAGTTTTGGGCCACGAACAGTTTGTCTTTGCGCTTCGAGCGATAGTGCACGCTGGAGGCGATCAGCTCTTTGCCAACGCCGGTTTCGCCTTCGATCAACACGCTGACGCGCGTGTCGACCACTTTGTCGAGCTGGCGCAAGAGCTCGCTCATGGCTTTGCTCTCGCCGATGATTTGCACTTCGCCGCTGCGTGCGCGTTCGCGGCCGCGCAGGTACTGGTTCTCTTTTTTGAGCTCTGCGCGCGCGAGGCTCAAGCGTTGAATCAGCTCTGCGTTGGCGATGGCCAAAGACGCACTGACGGCCAGGATACCGAGCGCGTCCACGTCACGCGCTTCGAACATGGCGGGCGCATCGCGGTTGTCGAGCTGCAGCACGCCGAGGATCGCGTCGTCTTTCCAGAGTGGCACGCCAATCGTGCTGCGGATGCTGGCGCCGAGTAGCGATTCGGAGCTGAAGGTCTCGCTGGGAGCATCCGCGGCCAACACCGCGGCCCGCTCCGAGATCACTTTGCGCACCACGCTGCGTGTGACGCGCACGGGGGCTTCCGGAGCGCGCGGCCCCGAGGGCCCACGAACGCGCGTGACCACCGGCACGAAGCCAGCGGATTTGCCGGCCGCGCCGGCGCGGCCGCTCTCCGCTTCTTGGCGCAGCACCACGGTTGCGTGAGTGGCGCGGGGCACGAGCAAGAGCGCGGCGTCGGCAATGCCGCTCACGACCTCGGCCACGCCCTCGTGGCTCACGACCTCGCGCAGGGCTTGAACCAAGAGCTGCAAGCGGTCGTCGCCGGCCGCCAAAGGCGCGCTCTTGCCCAGCTCGCTCATCGGGCGAACGAGGGCAATCTCCAGGGTGTCGGTGTCTAGCGCGAAATCGACGCGCAGCTCGATGCCCTCGACGTCGGAGCCGCCGAGCAGCAGGCGATCGCCGGGTGCGAGCGCGACCGCGCGACGCCCCTCGCCGAGCGCGTGGGGTTCGCCCGCGCGCAGCAGCCAAGTGCCGTTCGTGCTGCCCAGATCCTCGAGCACGAAGCCGTCTACGCTGCTGACGATGCGCGCGTGCTCACCAGAGATCAGCGCATCGCTCAAAACCAAATCATTGGTTTGTGCGCGTCCGATGCGAACGATGTCGAGCTCCGCGTCGAAAACGCGGCCGGCACTGACGCCGGAAGCGACCTCGAGGCGGAGGCTCGACATCTTGCTCGTTCGACTCAGCTCGCGCGCGATTCCAAGCGGTACATCACCTGCTTGAGCGGCGAATCACCGGCAGATTTGTCGCGATCAGGCGACTTCGCGTTGCGCTCGATGACCACGTTGAGCTTGGCCGCGACGTCCTTCGAGCCCTTGGGCGAGAGGTGGTCGATGACCGTCGCGGAGACGGAGCGCAGCGCAGCGTTGGTCACCGAATCGATGCCCTTCACGACTTCGTCCCGGCTTTGCTCGTCGCCCAAGATACCGATCATGTAGCCGGCCTTGATGCCCACGAACTGCTTGGCGCGGTCCTGATTTTCGCCCTTTTGCAGCGCCGTGACGTAGCACGGGACGCGATCACCGCAGGCTTTGAGCAGATTGTCGACCTGCACGAATGCGTCTTTCTCCAGCTTGGTGCCGTACTTGTCCACGGCCACCTTCACCTGAGCCATCTGGTCCGGTTTGGCCAGCTTCAAGGCGGTGACGGTGACGGCGAGCTGCAAAGACTTCTTGTCTTCATCGCTGCCCTTGGTCTTGGCCGCGCGCACGAGCAGCCAATCCACCATCGATGAATCGAAGAACTGACCCGCAGATTCGGTCAATGACTCGAGCGCGCCGCCGCCGTTCGGGATTTCGGCTTCCAGCGAGATCGATTCGTAGGCCTTCTTGAACGCCTGCTTGGATTCGTCGGTGGCCGGGATCTTGGCCAATTCCCGGGCAATCACGGCTTTATTGCTGTCGTCGGTCTCGGCCTTGAGCGCTTCCACCATCGGACCAATCGTGTCCGGGCGGCCGATCGTGCCGAGGATCAGCGCGGCGGTTGCCACGAACGGCTTGCCTTTGGCCTCCGTGCCCGTGACTTCCTTGATGCGTCGGGCGTTGAACGTGACGAGGGCTTCGTTCTTGCCCTGCAGCAAGGCCACCGCGGCGTCGGCAGCGGGCTTGCCGATCTTGACCAAGGCCAGCACTGCGGTCGACTGCACGTCACCCTTCGCCGGATCGAGCAGGACCTTGAGCAGCGGCTCGACCGCGGCCGGATCGCCGATGCGACCGAGCACCTCTGCCGAGGCCACCTGCCAAAACTGCTGATCGCGATAAGGATCGATCAGATCTTTGTCTTTGTTGGTCTTCGGCTGAACCATCTCGGCGTCGAGCATCTTCGTGAGGGGGCCGACCCAAGCTTTGGAGGGCGCGACGCGCATGGCGTCGTTCACGTCGCGGTAAGCCACGCCGCCCAGCATGGTACTGGATTTCAGCTTCAAGAAGGCCTGCAAGAGCGAATCGGAAACCGACGTGAGTTTGAGATCCTCGGTGGCAATCGCCGCCCATTTGAGGTCTTGGTCCTCTTTGGCCGTCGCCGGGTGCTTGGCGAACTCGTCGAACGCCTTCTTCACCGCGGGCTCGATGCGCTTGTCTTTGTAGGCCGCGAGCAACTTGATCAGGGAAACGCGCGTCTTGCCGTCGAGCGTGTCGTAACCCTCGACGTAGGTCTTGGTCAGCGGATCTACGGTCTTGCTGATCAGGGTCTGAACGCCCTCTGACTTCAAGTCACCGTTCTTCGTGACCGAGTCTTCGAAGAATTGCTCCAAGCGCTTCACGGCGCGGGCGCGCCACGCTGGGTCGTCGAGCTTCTCCACCCAGTAGTCGGGCTGACTCTCGTCTTTGCAGCCAATGACGGTGGCCCCGACCAGGACCATCGTGGTCGCGGTTGCGGTTCCCAGGACTAGTGAGCGGATGAGCGACGCGATCGTACGCGAAGAGCGCAGCATGGAGATGCCTCCCGAGGCAGATGATGGGTGCGAATCACGGCAAGCCCGGGGTGGCACTAAACAGCCAAAATTCCCTGGTTCCCGGTGGGTGCGGACGGTACGCTGACTGGATTCTACCTGTCAACGAAGGCTCGAACACCTACATTTTCACACAGTAGCCCGACGACTGCGCAGCCACACAATCGACGGATTTTTGCAGGCGCAGTCGTCTCATCGGCTCGCTGGTCGCAGCCAGCGCGCGGACTATTGGATGCCATATTCGCGCAGGCGCCGATAGAAAGTGCGCCGCGGGATGCCGCTGATTTCAGCGGCCTTCACGCGGTTCCAGTTGCTCTCGCGCAGCGCTTCCAGGATCCGGTCGCGCTCCTCCCGGCGATGCTCCGAGACGCCGCCCTTGCGCAATTTGATCGTCGCGCCGCGCGGTGTGGCCTCGCGCGCGGGGCGCGCGGCGGCGACCGGGCCCGCGACCCAGCCGTCCGGAATGTCGAAATCCCCCGCGTCCAGCTCGAGGTCCTCGCTCAGCACCCAGGCGTTGAGCAGCACGTTCTCGAGCTGGCGTACGTTGCCGGGCCAGCCGTATTGGGCGAGTCGTTGCAGCGCTTCCTTGGTCAGGCCGTTCTTCTCGCGCTTGTAGCGCGCGGCAAATAGGCCCAAGAAATGATCGACGAGCTGCGGAATGTCTTCCGGCCGTTCGCGCAACGCGGGCACGCGCACCTCGACCACGTGGATGCGATAGTACAGATCTTCTCGGAATTTTCCGGCCGCGACCATCTGCGACAAATCGCGGTTGGTCGCAAACAGCATCCGTACGTCGATCTCTTCTTCACGGTTGCCACCGACCGGACGCACGCGCCGCTCCTGTAAGACGCGCAGCAGCCCCGCCTGCATCTTGAGCGGAGTCTCGCCGATCTCGTCGAGCAAGATCGTGCCGCCCTGACAGTCGCGAAACAGGCCCTTGCGGTCGCGATCGGCGCCGGTGAAAGCGCCCTTCACGTGCCCGAACAGCTCGCTCTCCAGCAAATTCTCTGGGATCGCGCCGCAGTTCACGCCCAGCGTGCGCGCCTTGGAGCGCGCCGACGCGCTGTGGATCGCGCGCGCGACCATTTCCTTGCCGGTGCCGCTTTCGCCGGTGATGAGCACGGGCACGTCCGTGTCTCGCACGCGGTCGATGAGTGCGTACACGCGGCGCATGGCTTCGCTCGTCCCGACCAAGCCTTGGTAACCAAAGTGACCGTATAGCGCTTCGCGCGCATCGCGCAGCTTCTGGCGCGCACGTTTGAGCTGCTCGGTGCGGCCCTCCAGGAGCTCGCGCAAACGCTCTTGCGCGTCCTCCAGCGCGTCATTGGCGCTGGCTAGCGCATCGGCGCGCTGCTTGTTTTCGTTGATCAAGCGCGCGTTCTCGAGCGCAATCGCCACTTGGTCGGCGAAGGCGCGCAGCGTGGGTAGCTCGCGTTCGAAGTGAGCACCGGGACGCACGCGCGTCTCCAGATACAACGCGCCGATCGCTTCGCCGCTGGGCGCGAGGATCGGCACGCAGACCACGGACTCGAGCAGCATTTGATGCACCGACGCGAAGCCCTGCATGCGGGCGTCGCTCTGCGCGTTCATGGTCAGTACCGGCTCACCGGTTTTGACCACGGTCTCTGCGATGGAACGCGAGAATTCGGCGTGCGCCGCGTCACCGCCCCGTGAACGCTGGGTGTACACCGTGAGCGCGCCCGACGCTTGCTTGAGCAGCACGAAGCCATGCTCGGCACGAGCCAATTCGACCGCGTAGTCCGTCACGCGTTCGGTCAAGCGCTCGAGATCCAGCTCGCCGACGAGCCGGCTGTTGACTTCCAAGATGCGCGCCAAGCGTTGCTCGAGCGGAGTCGAGCTGAGCTGAGAGATCGACGCGCTGGTGCCCGCGTGCAAGCTGGAGTTCGACCTCGGCGGCAGCGGCGCGTTCTTCAAACTGTTGAAGGGCAAGAACTCGGTCGCCGCCACGCCGATTGCCGCCGGCACCGAAGCGCGCAGCGTGCGACGCCGAGTGTCGTTCCAGTACACCTCGCGCAAATCTCGCGGTAGGCGTGCGCCAATTTCTTCCAATACGGCCAGGGCTTCTTCGCGATCGCGACGAGCCAAGAGCGGTTGCCCGCCGGCCTCTTCCAACTCTGCGCGGGCCTCGAGCGCGCGCCAAACCCAATCTTTTTGAGCGGAAGCGCGGGCCGCGGCCAGCGAATCATCCAAGTTGCCGCGCGCTCCGAGCTCGTCGCCCAGCAAGTTCTTCAACCGCGCCGAGGCCAAGAGCAAGAGCGAACGATGCACGGTCGCGCCGGCCAGATCGGCCTCTGAGCGGCTCAGCCAGCTACGCAGCAGCACCAAATCGGGACGCGGCACGCGCACGGCGGCGAGCACGCCCTCGAGCCGCGCTTCGGCCGCGTCCATGCCGCGGCTCAGCGCCTCGAACGCGCGCGCGCATGCGTCGAACTTCTCGACTGCGCCTTCGACGTTGCCCTCACGCAGACGGAGCTCCGCCTCGAGCCCGAGCAGCTGCGCGCACATCACCGAGCTGAGCTCCGTGCGCTGCTCGTCGAGTGTCTCGATCGCGCCGCGCGCGCGCGCCAAGCGACCCAAGAACAGGTCCATGTTGGCCAGGTTCAACAAGGCTTGCAGCGCGCTCGAGCGGCGCCCCGAGCGACGGCCCATGTCCACCGCGGCCTCGTAGTGCTCGATGGCGCCTGCGATATCGCCGCGAATCTTGAGGACACCCGCTAAATTCAGCTGAATCGTGGTGAGCGCGCCGGCGTCGCTGGCTCGCTCCGCGGCGCCCACCGCGCGCCGGTACAGCTCGCCCGCTTCTTCGTTGCGATCGCAGCGTTGCGCCGCGAAGCCGAGCGACGTGAGCGCGATCGCCTCGAGGCGAGCAGCGCCGCTTTCCGTCGCTTGCGCGAGCGAGAGTTCGAGCGCCTCGCGGGCTTCCTCGTGCCTGCCCAGCATGGAAAGCGCCAGACCGCGGTAAGAAAGCGCTTCGGTGGAGAGGGGCGGAGCCTCGCGCAGGGCTGGCTCGAGCAGCGAAAGCGCGCGCTGACAGCCGTTCAAGCTGATCTCGGTGCGCGCGAGGTAGAGCGCAATCGAGCAGCGCTCCGCGTGCGTGACGTCAGCGCGTTCGCTCAGATCTTGCAGCAGCTTGGCGGCCCCCTGCGCATCGCCCAGACCAAAGCGTAGCCGCCCACGAGCGATCACGGTCTCGACGCGCTCATCCTCGGTCAAGGATTCGAGCGCGCTCTTCACGTCGTTGTAGCGACCGCGCTCCAAGAAATAGCGCGCGCGGGTCAACGGGTCGGACGGCGGCACGGAGCGCGTATCGACCGAACCCAGAACGCGCTCGAGATCGTCCGCGGAAGCCACCGCGTCGCTGGCGATGATGCGCACCAGCCGGCGTAGCTCACCCGGACGCCCGCGCGAGACCTCGAACACTCGCTTCAGCAAGCTTTGGGTCAGTGACGGCACGGCGCCGCGCAATAGATCGATCGCCGCTTGCTCGTCGAGCGGCGGCACCGCGAAGTCGAGCACGGGGTCGGGCCAGGCAGAGCCGCCCACGGTGACCAAACGCGCGCCCTGCGCTCGCGCGTCGACGAGCGTTGCCAAGCTCGCTTCACTGAGCGCGTCCGCGTCGTCGACCAGGACCAACACGCCGCGTAGCGATGCATGTGCGGCGAGCTCGGCGTTCAAGCTCGAAGCCGACGATACGTCTTCGATCCAGGCGAGGCTGCTGCCGAGCACGCCGAGCGACCACGCCGCGCGCCGCAGCAGCGCCGTGCGCCCCGAGCCGGACTCGCCCACGATCCTCAATTGTGCGCCGGGCTCGAGCGCACGCACGCGATCCAGCAACTGCGCCGACGTGGTTTCGATACCGACGACCGGCCACAGCGCGACCTGCTCGGCATCCGCCTCGCTGATCGCGGCCAAACCCGCGGCGCGCCGGAGCGCGCTGGCAAACTCATCCACGGATGGAAAGCGCTCGCTGGGCTGCGCCAAAGTGGCTCGCTCCGCGACGGCAGTGAGCTCGCGCAGCATGTTGCTGCTCAAGCTCGAACGACGACTCTCGCTCACGATTTCGGTGAGCGTGATGCCGAGCGCGTACACTTCGGCGCGCACCGTGAGCGGCGCGCCACGCAGCAACTCGGGAGCGGCGTAGCGCGGGGTCAGGCCCTCGGCTTGGCTACCGCCATCGCGAAAGGGCGCTGCCAAGCCGAGATCCACGAACGTGGTGCGCCCGCCCGCTTCGACCACGATGTTGGCCGGCTTCACGTCACCGTGGAACAGGCCCGCGCGGTGCAGCACGGTCAGCTGATCTGCCGCGCGCGCCAGCGCCGTCAGCGCTCTCTGGCTCGCGCCCTCGTCCATCACCTCTTCCAGGCTTTGGCCCTCGACCAACTCACGCACCAAAAACGCGCGCCCGCTGCGCGGCAGACGCCCGAAGCGAACCACACGCGGCACGCCCAAGCCTTCCAACCCGGAGAGCGCCACGGCCTCGCGCACGAGCGCGGACATCTCCCGCTCGCTGGCTTCTTCAGCCAAGACTTTTAGCGCATATTTGCGCCCAGAATGGCGATCGCGAACCGCCCAAACCTCTCCCCCACCCCCCTTGCCGAGTTGGGCGAGCGGCTCGTACCGGTTCGGTAACTCGAGCTCGGACACCGTTCCCCCTCCCTCTCAGAGCCCGTAGTCGGCGCCGAGACCGAAAAAGAAACCGCTCGTGGCGAAGCCCATGTCGAAGCGCGCGATGAAGTTGCGGTGCGGCTTGTAACGCAGGCCCGTTTGCAGCGCGAGCCACGGGAAGATCACCGGCTTCGAGCCACCGTTCGCCCAGCTCGGCTCGGTGTACCCGTTGTAGTGATTGTTGTCGTTGCCGCAGTACGGCAGCCCGGTGGACGTCGTCGTCCCGGGCATGCCCGGGTTGCTGCATTTCTGGAAGCCTTCACCGGTGTCCGGATTGCCGTTCGTGCCCGGATGCGCTTGCGTGCGGTAGAGATTGCCGAACACGAAGCCAACGCCCGCGCCGAAGCCGTAGTTCACCGCCAATTGCGGCACCAGCTCGTGACTCCAGTTGAAGTCCGCGGTCAGGTACAAAACCTTGAGCTTGCTCTCCACTATTTCCCATGCGTCCGGACCGTCCGACTTGGCTTTGAACGCCGTCGGATCCATGCCGTAGCCCGTGTACATGGCGGAAAACTCGTACTCGAAGTTATCCTTGCGGATGATGAACTCCGGGCCGATGCCGTTGGCGACGATCGTGCGTCCACCGCTACCGAACAGGTTCATCATGAACTTGGGCACGATGATCGCGCGGTAGCGCAGACCCACGCCGTAGTACGTCTTGCCCGCTTGCTCGACGGGTGAGCTGCCCGCTTCGGCCTCTGCGACCAAGGCCGCTTCTTTGTCTGCCTTCTCCTTGTCGGCCGCCTCCTTGTCGGATGTGGCTTTGCTGGCCGCCTCTTCCTCTTCTGCCTTTTGCTTGGCCGCCTCTTCCTCGGCCGCTTTCTGCTTGGCGGCCTCCTCCTCGGCCGCTTTCTGCTTGGCGGCCTCCTCCTCGGCGGCCTTGTCCTTGGCAGCCTTCTCCTTGGCCGTGTCGGCCTTGGTCTTCTTGGGCGCGGCGCTAGCGGCGGAGGTGAGCAGCAAGGCCGAGCTCGCGAACACCGAAATAAGCACTGAGGTAAAGCGGGGGCTCATCAGATCTCTCCTAGGCAAGCGAGTCGATTGTCGAAGCTGGGACGGTCCGGGAACACTCGAGGCCGGGACCGACGGCGCAAAGCGCGCCGATAGTGCCATGGCACAGTGCCAACTGGCAAAGCCCGTCGCGCTGCCCGGCGGGGCACGATCCGAATGATCCGCCGGCCTCGGAAGTGGCACACCCGTGTCACACCCGTGCTCGCTCCAGGTCCTTCCTACAGGGTGGGCTAACGTGGGCGAGGCAGAATATCAGCGGCTCGCGTGCACCTTCTAGTACGGCGCTAGCTTTGCGCCGAAGGCGCTCGTATCCTTAGTGGATGGGTCAAAACGCCGTGCTCGGAGCGAGTCTGACGGCGTGTTTCGTGCTGCTGACGGCCTGCGGGTCGAGCCACTACATCCAACGCGGCGCTGATTTGTACGGCGAAGGCCGTTACGTCGAGGCCGATGAGGTGTTTGCGCGCAGCGAACCGCGCGTCGCGCGCGCCGCACTCGAACAGCAGGCCGCCTATGCCGCCTACCGCGGCGCAACCTTCATCGCGCTCGGGGATCTCCCTCATGCTCAACATTGGCTGAGCATGGCCACCGAGATCGAGCGCGCGCGCCCCGGCACCCTGCGCCCCCAAGAGCGCGCGTTCCTCGATGGCGCCTGGCGTGCGTATTCCAACCGCTTGCCCCCCGCGCCCCCTGCGCCGCCCGCAAACACCGCGATCGCCTCATCGAGCCAAGTTCCCTCGCCCAACGCCGCGACCGTCACCCCGGGCGCGCCCGCTACACAACGCGCGCTTGCGCCGGTCGTGCCGCAATCTGTTCCGCAATAGATTCTTGGGTGGATGGTCACGCGCTACGGCGCGCGACGTCGGAGCCTTCGGCGACGCGGCCCGATCGCCTGAAAGAGCCTTCGCACAGGGGCAAAAAGCAATCGCGTCTGCGCGCCCGGTCTGAAATATTTCAGAAGGTTGCGGACGGCCGCGGCGCGTTTTGAGATCCCCGACTGGCAGGTTATGGTCTTGACCTCGAGTCACTGGGAAGCCAGCCCATGACGAACTCCCTCGCCAGCGAGCTCGCTAGTCTTTTGCCGGAAGTGCTCGCAGCACTCGCGGTCGACGATCCGAAGCTCGGGCTGGCAGCCGCACTCGAGCTGCTTTCGCGTCACGGCCTGGTTCAGCGCGTAAATGAAGGCGGCGCGCTGTTCGAACTTTCGTACCACGGGCGCACGCTGTCACTGATCCCAGCCCAGCCCGAGCTGGAGAGCGGGCCACTCGATCCCTCCTTGGAGCTCGCGCTGCGGCTCGGCTTCATGCGCTCGGTCGAGCTCGAAGAGCGCGAGGTGCTCGCAGAACGCTATGAGATGCTGTCTGCTGCGTCGTTCGAAGGCATCATGATCAACGCGGACCGCGGGATCGTGATCGAGGCCAACCAGCGGCTCGCAGAGCTGGTCGGCTACGATCCCGCCGAAATGCTGGGCGGTGAAACCCTGCTTCGCTGTGTGGCGCCGGAAGACTTGCCCATGGTCCAAAGGCGGATGCGCGATGGACTGGAGGGCGCGTACCTCATCACCGGCATACGCAAAGACGGTTCGCGTTTTCCCGCGGAGATCTTGTACAAGCAGGGCAAGCTGGGCGATCGCCCGGTGCGCGTGGTCGCCGTGCGCGACGTGACCGAGCGCGAGCACGCCAATACCTTGCTGCGTGAGAGCGAAGCGCGGCTCCGTGATCTCGCGGCCGTCGCCTTCGACTATTTTGCCGTCAGCCGTGATGGCGTGATCATCGACATGGGCGGGCGAGTCGAAGAAACCATGGGCTACCGACCCGAGGAACTGATCGGGCAGAGCCTGTTCGACCACATCGCGCCTGCCCTGCGCGCGCGCACCGAACAAACCGTGCTCGGAGGCGTCATCTTTTCGTACGAGACCGCGTTCGTCAGCGCAAAGGGGGAGGTCGTCCCGGTACAAATCCAAGCCGTGCCCTCCACCTTTGCCGGCCTTCCCGTGCGCGTGGCGGGCATTCGCGATCTACGGCCCGTACGGCGCCTGGAAGCGGAGCGGCGGCGTTTGGAGCAGCAGATCGAGCGCAGTCAAAGGCTAGACAGCCTCGGCGTGCTCACCGGGGGCATCGCGCACGACTTCAACAACCTGCTCGTCGGCATCTTGGGCAACGCCGATCTCCTGCTCATGACCCTGAGCACGGAAGACGAACGCGAATCAGCGTTCGCGATTCGCGCCGCCGGTGAACGCGCCGCGGATCTCACTCGCCAGATGCTGGCGTACGCCGGTCAGCGCGAACCCGCGCGCAGCGATCCGGTGGACATCGGCGAACTACTTCGTGAGTTGAAGCAGCTACTGAACGCGACGTTGTCCAAAAAGATGGAGCTGGAGCTCGCGATCGCTTCCGGCTGCTCGGTGCTGGGCGACCGAGCCACGCTCACTCAAGTCGTGATGAACCTGCTCACCAACGCGTCGGACGCGCTCGACGGTCGCCCCGGGAAGGTGCAAGTAAACGTCAGCCGTATCGAGCGGCCCGACGCGCGCTGGGACGACGCATTGGGCGCAACGATTGCGCCCGGTGCGTGGGTGCTGCTCGAAGTCAGAGACAACGGGGTGGGCATGGACGAAGCCACCCGGGATCGCGTGTTCGAGCCATTTTTCTCGACCAAAGACTCGGGGCACGGCTTGGGTTTGGCAGCGTGCCTCGGCATCGTCTCCTCGCACAAGGGCGCGATCTTGGTCGAAAGCCAGGTCGGGCGCGGCAGCTGTTTTTCGGTGCTGCTGCCCGCGAGCGATCCCGGAAAGGATGAGGTCAGGCCGCGCGATACCGCGATCCCCGCACCGTGCCAGGTGCTCGTGGTCGACGACGAGCAGTTGGTGCGCGCGCACCTGCGCCGAGCACTCGAGCTGCGCGGCTATCGCGTGGACGAAGCACGCAGTGGTGAGGCGGGCCTGGCTCGGTTCGCGGCCAAACCGCCAGACGTGATCGTGCTGGACTTCATGATGGGAGACATGACCGGCATCGATGTCATCCGTCGCATTCGACAGACCGGCTCACGCGTGCCGATCGTGCTTTCATCGGGCTATTTGGATGCTTCGTCGGAGCGCGATCTCGATCCTAGCTCGTTCCAAGCATTCCTGCGTAAGCCATACCGCACCGAAGATCTGATGCTTGCCATCGAGCAAGCGCGCGCGCTGTCCCCTTCGCGGGCAGCCGCTGTCCTGCATGCGGACCAATTCGATTCAGTCGAGCTTGACCGATAACTCGCCGCTGAACATCAAGCTCGGATCACCGCGATCGGTCAACGTAGAAGAGAGCACCGCGATCGTGCGCGGCACGACGCCCGCGAACAGCTCCGCGCCATCGCGCTTCACGCTCACGGGGCGATCTTGATCGAGCATGGCGTCCGAGACACGTAAAGTGATGCGCTTGACCTTGGCTATCGCAGAGAGATCGATGGTCTGCGCGGCGTAGCTGGCGGTGATCTCTGCGCCTGCGGCGACGTCAGCGGTGGACACGGCGAGCCAATAAAAGCGCGTGCGCAGCGAGCCGGATTGTCGCCAGACCACCTTCTTCGGGATCGGATCGCGCGCATAGGCCTGCATGAACGGGATGCTCACGGCATCCTCCAGGTCCATCCAATGCGGTTTGCCCGCGTGAACCTGCCATTGGTGCACATAGCCGCCGGGATCGGCCGCGGCCAAAGCATCCAGCTTCATGCCCCATTCGGCGGCCTTGAGGTTGCGATCGTACGCGGTATCGTCACCGCCCACGTGAATGGCAAACGCGGTATTGCGCAGGCTCAGCGGCGAGGCATCGTTCGGGTGCCCAGCACTCATGCCGACACCTGCCCAGGCGTCCGCCATGCGCGGTCCCATCATGTAGGCGCCATCGCCGCCCGCCGAGTAGCCATTCAGATAAACGTGATTGGGATCGACGCCCTCGAGGGCGACTAAATCCGCGATCAAGCGCTCGAATAGCGGGTCGATCTCATCGCGGAACCACAGGTTCCACTCATTCGAAGGTGCACGCGGCGCGACCCAGATCGCGTTTTTCGGATTGTAGCCGTCGACCAGGTCGATCTGATTTTCCCACTGACTATCGTTCGTGGCGGCGTCGGCGTTGCCCCCGCCGTGCATCGAAATGAACAAATTCCAACCCGTGGCCGGCTTCTGCCCGCGCTGCGCGCGGTAGTACTTCATCTTCACGCCGCCCGCGGTGATCGTCTTGGCGCTGGTCTCGGTTGCACCGACCTCGCTCGCGCGCGTTGCTTTGAGCTGAGCTGTATAGTCCGCCACCAAGAGCGGCTGCGCCTGTGCCGCGTCCGCCTTCGTCAACGCCACTTTGGCGAACGCTTGCTCAGCGAGCGCTGGTCGGCTGGCGGCATCGAGCGCAAGCCAGGCCTTCAATTGCTCGATGGCCGTCTTGGAGGCAGCGTCGTTCGGCCCCGCTACGGCTCCCGCTGCGCCCGCGACATTGCTGGCGCCACCGGCACTCGAGCCGCCGGCACTCGAGCCGCCGGCACTCGAGCCGCCGCTGTTCGTCGCCCCTGCGCTGTGGATCGCGACACCGCCGCTGCCCGCGCTCGCGCCGGCCACAGCGGCGCCGCTGCCACCACCCGCGTTGCGACCTGCCGAAGTCGAGCCACTTCCGCCAGGGCTCGGCGCGTCACCGCCATCAGAGCCGCCGCAGCTTGCACACAGCGCAATGCCGACGAAACTCGACCACGAAGCAAGCGCGCGCCGCATGCGCCGAGCTTAGTACTTGCGCGCTGATTGGGGAACGCGCGTCGAAGTTCGGCGACGAGCGCGGTCGACTCACGGCTGCCCAGCCGCGAGTTTTCTTGCTAGCGTAGAAGGCGTGATTCGAAACTCAGCGCGGGGCATCGGGCTACTCGCGCTCGGTCTGGGGAGCCAGGCAAGCGAGGCGTGGGCGGTGCCCGGCCCTGGCATCGAGCCAACGCCCGCGCGCGCCTCCGAAACCAAGCTCAGCGAGAAAGCGCCCGCCGGAACTCCAGACGACTGGACACGGCACGTGAGCCTCAGCGGCGGGATCGCGCTCTACTTCTACCAGCCCACCAATGGCTGGAAGAATCAGTTCCTGATCTACACCAATCTCCGCTTCGACGCGCGCTGGAAGCCATTTGGGCTGCATTTGGAACCCCGGCTCAGCAACGAAAAGATGCGCTCGTACTACGACAGTCTGGCCTGGGTCCAAGAAGCGTATCTGTTCCTGGATGCCGCACCCGTGGTCTTCAAAGTCGGTAAGATCTACAAGCAGCTCGGCCTGTTTTGGGACGGCACGTTCTACGGCAACATTCAGGTTTACGAAGGCCTCAAGCTCGACCCCAACGCCGGCCTATCACTCGAAGGGAAGCTGGGGCAGCAAACGGGCGTCGCGTTCTGGGCGCAGTTCTTCGTCGTGGACGGGCACACCAACGCTTCGCTGGTCGGGCGCGATACGATTTCGATTCCCAACGCCCGCCGGCGCAACACGCTACTCGGCCGCGTTCAACCGTTCTTCCAATTGTCCAAGTCCGCGAAGCTCGAGGTCGGCCTTTCGGGTGAGCACTTCGACGCCGATCTGCCGACCGGAACGAACTCCGTCTGGCGCGGCGCGGTCGACGTCAGGCTCACCTGGGGTGGGTTCGGCATGTGGGGCGAGGTATTGCGCCAATCGGGCAAAAGCGTGGACGGTTTCCCGTATCCCGCCGATGCCACGACGCAGCCGCCAACCCCAGCGCGCGCTTCCGCGCACAACACGTACCTGCTGGCTGGCGCAGAGTACACCGTCAGCCCGGTCACGCTTCGCTACAACCTGAGCATCGCGCGATACTCGGATGTGTACGTAGAAGAGGTGCTGCACGTGCCCGGCGTCGGGCTCAAGTTCAACGACAACACCTCATTCCTGGCCGAATATGCGATCTGGCCTCGCTATTCACGCGAAGGCACGACGGACGTCGATCAAAGCCTCAACCTGACATGGATGGGGCATTTCTAGGCTCACAACGCGGCAAAGCGCCGCTCGACCTCGCGCTGCGTGGCCTCGAAGGCCGGCGCATGCGTCACGTCGGGGTGCCAGGCGAGGCCGCGCTCCATCAGATCGATGGTGTGCACGATGCGAGCCCCCGCTGAGCTGCCATCAGGCATGCGCGGTCGCCCCAAGAGCCACAGCGTATCGGCAACCGAGAGGGCGGCGGGGATGTCGTGCGTCACAATCACGATCGTGAGCTCTTCGCTTTGCGAGCACACTTCCGAGAGCAAGCGACACACCTGCTTCACCATCTCCAAATCGAGTCCGGAAAACGGCTCGTCCATCAGGAGCAACGGACTCGGCCGCAGCAATTGCTGAGCGATCGCGACGCGCTGGCGTTGCCCGCCGGACAGTGTCACCGGGTAGGCCGACGCGCGATCATCGAGCCCGAAGCGCGTTAGGATGCGCTCGGCCTGCTCACGCGCGGCGGTGCGCGAAAGGCCGTGCTGGCGCGCGGCAACGAGCAGGTTCTCCAGCACCGTATAGTGCTCGAACAAGGGATACGCTTGGCCCACGACCCCGACGTTGCCGCGCGCGACCGGCTCTTGCTTGGCGCCGACCAAGATCTTGCCTTGGTCCGCAACGGTGAGCCCCGCGAGCAGGCGGAACAGCTGAGTCTTGCCGACGCCGGAGGGCCCGAGCACGCCTACGATCTGTCCTTGCAGAACACCGGGCCGCGTCACGTTGCGCACACAGGCGCTGACTCCACGCAAGATCGGCCGGCCCGCCAAGTTCAAGCCCACGTCATCGAGCGTGAGCAGTGGTTCCTTCAATTCATAGCTGATGGTCATGACAGGCTTCCTCGACTTTCAGAGCGGACCACGGGCAGAGCAGGCGTTTGAGGCAAAAAAGCCCGAGATCCTGCAACAAACCGAGCGCAAAAATGACCAGCTGCAGGGCGGCGATGCTCGCCAGCTGCAGGTGCTTGCTTTGGTTCGCGAGCAGCACGCCGATCCCACCATCGCTACGCACCAGGGTCTCGACCATCGTGAGCAGCATCCAACCCATGGCCGCGTTCTGCCGTACGATGTCGAGCAACTTGTCGAACGTGCCCAAGATCACGACCTGCCACGTGACACGCCACTCACTCATGCCGAGTGAGCGGGCGTAGTCGTAGCGGTCCTTGGGGATCGCGGCGAGTTCGTCCTGCAAGCTGGCCACGAAAAAGCCGGTCATGCCGAACGTGAGCAGCGCGACCTTCAACTCGCGGCCACCGTGAAACCAGAGCGTGAAGGCGATACCGACGCCCGCAAAGCCCCAAAAGCGCAAGTTTCCAACCAGCGACGCGACCGGTCGCAGCGCGGGCAAGACGGCGCCGTAGCAGAGTGCGGTCGATAGCGCAGTGGCCCAAGCGAGGGCCAAGAGACTCGTATACAGACTCGACGCGAGGTGCCGCAGCAGACCTTGTTCGAACAGCGAACGGAACGCAGCCAGCACCTCGAGTGGCGTCGGTAAGACGCCGCCCCGAGCGAGCGACCAAGCGAAGATGAGCAAGGCCAGCCACGCTCCACCCCACGCGCACAGCTCCAGCCGAGAGACTCGGCGATTGGGCTGAAAAATTCGGCTCAAAATCATGAGGATTCTCCCGCAACAAACGAGCAGGCGCCCCGCGAAGCGAGCGCCTGCTCGCACGGACTAACTCGACCCCGAACGGCGGAGGCCGTTGCTCAACGACTCAAGAGCACGATCTCGACACGGCGATTGTGAGCCCGCCCGAGCTCGGTGTCATTCGCCTGCACCGGCTCGGAAGCGCCGTGAGCAAAGACTCGGAAACGCGCATCCGGAAAGTTCTGCGCGGCATGCTCTTTCAACCAATTCTCGACGGCGAAGGCGCGCTTCTCGGACAACGCTTGGTTGGCTTCCGGCGCGCCCTGGTTGTCGGTGTGGCCGTGAATCTCGATGGCGGTACCCGCAGCGACGATCAGCCCGCGCATCAACTCGTCGAGCACGGCGTTCGCTTCCGGGCGAAAGCTGGCCTTGCCGGTGTCGAACTGAATCTGCCATGAACGGTGACCGATCTCGGTCTTGCTTCCGGCAAGCTCGATCGAGCTGTAGGTGGCAGTCTCTACGACCGCCGGTACCGGCGCGCGCTCGGCCGCCAGAACGCGCTCCAGGTAGCTCGTATCGAGCACTTCTTTCGCGGCGGGAAAGCTCGGCACATCCTGCGGGTACTGGTCGTGCACGATGTTGCCGAAGGTGGTGTAAGTGGCCTCGAAGGCATTCGCGTAGCCAGAGCGCAGCCCGAAGAGCGCGATGTTGTCGCCGAGGTCATTCACTTTGGATCCGCCCAGCTCGACGCTCAGGCCCTGGGCATCGCGCTGCACGGTGCCCGCGTAGTATTTGAGCCAATACGCCTTGCCGGTCTCTTTCTCCGCGTACACTTGGTCGCTCACTTCGGCGGCGCGTTCCAGCGCGCGCGGCGAATCCTTGACCGCGCGGCCGCCGGCCAATACGGCCGAGATCATGCCCTGCACGAGCTCCGGGTGGCGCTTCATGTACGGCTCGATGCCGATGACCACGTTGGGCATCTGCGAGGCATACTCTTTGGTCGAAGCGATACTCACCAGGCCACCCCGCTTCTCGGCCACCACGACGTCGCCCGGCGTCCAAGTCACCACGCCGTTGACACACACGTGACCGTTCTGAGCGGGCTTGCCTTTGATCGGCAAGTCGACGCAGTAGTGCGCCACGTATTTCTGAGCCGCGTCCAAGTAGTCCTTCGCGCCAGCCCAGTTGAGGCAATGTGGGTCGTAACTCTTCTCGTCCGGGTTGTTGCAGATACCGTTATCGCCGGCCCATTTGAGCGCGATGTTCCAGTCTCCGTCTTTCAGATAACCGGCAATGTATGCGCCGCGCGCCTGTTCCGGATCCTTCTTCCACGCGGGCAAGCCCATGAACTTGTCTTCACCGCGTGAGTAGCCCGCGGAGGCCACCACTGTGGCCCGATATTCCGGGCCCAAACGACGCAGGGTCGGGTTCAAGCTGGCGAAGAACTGCGCCGCGCCGTCACCCATGATGGCCACGAAGTGAGCGCCTTCCTTGGGCTCGCTTTCGCCGTTCTTCAGGCCGGTGGCCAACTTGAGTAGCTCGGCCTTCATCTGTTCCGCGTCGTCTTGACGAGAGAGCTTCAGGTTCACCCCGCGCTCGCACATCAAGCTGTCGGTCGTGGCTTGCGGGCCGCCGTTGGCGAACATCCACCCCAGCTGAGCGTTCCACGCCCAAACCAAGGCGCGCAGCTCCGGCTTATCCGCACAGCCCAGCTGGCTGCCCGGGAGCCGGATGGGGCGGGCCAACGAGGGCTCGCCGTCAGCAGGTTCGCGCAGCTCGGGCAGGCTGGCGCGCACCGGCACGCTGGATTCCTGACCGGGAGCCGTGAGCAGGCCGTGGGTTACGGCGTAGCGGAGCCCACCGAACAGACCCAGAGCGGAAATCAAAGCCGCGATCAATTTAGGGCCACGATTGAGCTTATAGGACATCGAAACATCACTCCTTAGGGTTACGAACACGAGCAAACACGGGCAAAGGCAAGCAAAGTCGAGCATCGGGCGAAGCGCTTCAGCGACCGCGCGCGGCGGGGGGCAAGCGGTGAGCACGAGCTTCCGCCCTGCCGTCCAGTAGCGCATCGAGCGGGTCGCTCGACGGCGTCGGGAACGAGGCCACGTGCTGGTCGCTCAGCGGCAACCTCGAGGTACGGGGCGCACCACCTTCCTGGCCGACGCCGAGCAAGCTGTCGGAGAGCCTGCGTTCCCACTCGTCCAGCCGCTCGCTGGCGCGCGCGTCGTAGGCCAAATTCTCGAGGTCCGCGGCTTTGATCACGCCGTCCGAGAAGTCCATGAACATCTCGATTTCACCGAGCTTGCGAGCATAGTCGTCGTTCAAGAACTCCATCGCGCGGTCATACAGCTCACGCCCTTCCGACTGCCCTTGCAGGATCGCGAGCGCTCCGCGGTACGCCGAATAGGCGGCCTTCATGCTGCTTCGTTCGCGCGTCTTGATATCCACGGTACTCTGCATGTCTTGCAAGACGAGCTCCGAGGTGTCGCTCAGCTTCTTCAACATGCGAAACAAGGTCTGCATCTGGGTTTGCATGGCGCCGAGCCGCCCATTCGAGTCTTCGAGTTTGATCGCGTGGCGCGCCTGGAGACGGCTGGCATCCGCGTGCTGAGGGTCATGGCGCCCGGTTTGCGCGAGGGTCAGCGCCTTCTCCCGCTGTTCGATGTTCTCCGCGATGGAGCGCTCGACGCGCCGGATCTGCCCGTTCAAGTTGCCGAGCTGCTCGCGCATGGTCACGAGCTTTTGCTGCAGCTCCGCGATGTGGTGGCGCAAGATCCCGATCGGGTCGAGCTCGATGAAGAAGCCCGTCAGCAAGCGGAAGAACGCGCGATAGAGATAGCTCGCAAAGGCGCGTAGCTTGCGGTCGAAGACCGCGTAAAAAACGGCTGTGAGCGCCAGGCACAGGCCGGCCAACTCGAGCGTGTTCTGCACGAGCGTGATCAGCACGGGCAACGCCAAAACCAGGCCATAACCGCCCGCGAACAGCACGAGCGCCGAGACCACCAGAGCGACTCGCCCTTCTGGGCGAGCGAGGAACGAGCGAGCGTTCTTGTCGAGAGCATTGGACATCAGACTGACTCCTTGGCGAGTTCGGCTTTCAGGCCTTGGTATTCGTTTTGGACGTCGTGAAAGGCGCGCTGAAAGCCGCGCTCACGTAGGCTCAATGCGGAGAGCAAAGCCTCGCCTTCTGCGACGGCTTGCTCGTGCTGAGCCCGCGCTTCGTCGAGCCCTAGTTGCTGAGCGTCGAGCTCGGCTCGAAGGCGAACCATTGCCCGCTCAGAGTCGGCTGCCCTCTGTCGATACTGCTCACGGCACGCGCGTTGGCCGGCTTCCAACGCTGCGCGACGTTCCTGCGCCTTCTGGGCGAACGCTTCGCCCTGAGTGACGAGCGCAGCCAGCGCGTGGTCGAGCTCCGCCGCGAGGTGCACCTGGGAAGTGCCCTTGAGTGAAAGCACGCGCAGCGCGGCCCTCCTGCGCACGGCCTGATCCGGCAGCACCTCCAGGAGTGCCTGATTTTGTAGCGTAAACTCGCGAACGCCGGGACCGAGCTCGGCTTCGACCGACGAACGCAGCACCTGTCGTGCCGCTTCCACCTCGGCCTCTACGCTTTCTTGCGATAGGCCAAGGTCGACTGAAACTGGCGCCGGGGGTTGCGACGTATTCTCGAATAGAACATCGCGGAGTGAGCTGAGCAGTTTGCGCGTCGAACCAACGCGCGTAGCGGAGTCGTCATTGGCCATATTGGGAATTTTCTTGGTTTGCGGCTGTAGCTCCGCCCTGCTTGCCGCGAACGGATCGAGGCCAGAGGCGCGGTTCGCGCGAGTGCATTTCACGGCGACGGCGCTGACGCGCGACGCCGCGCGCTCGTTCGCTGCCGATCGGCAATCGAACACGGCGACGCGTGAGACGCGCGAACGCAATAGAACGCGCGGAATCAACCGCGGGACATGCGCTCGTTCGTTTGGTCGCCGGGACGTTACAGCGCGGCTCGCACACGACGAAACCGCGATACGGTCAGCTATTTTCTACATTGGTAATAGCAGGCGCAGGCCCCGCACCAGCAATGACGTTGATTCTTGTCACCGCTTTTCGCACGCGCAATGGATTGCACACCGAAATCGCTAGTGCAGCGTGCGATTTCATCGGCGAATTCAAAGACACGCATTTTAAGAGGAGAGCGAATGGCAACTCGGGGTCGCGCGCTCCGGAACGTTCTATGCCGATGAGAATACGCACGCGAAACGCGACGCGGCGACGAACTCAGAATCTCAGAGCCAGGCTGAGCCCTTGAATCCCCAGTATCGTTGGAAGCGATGAAGCGCTGCGCGCAAGTCGAAGGGACGCGCCGCGTTCCGTAGAGCCATCGAGTGTTGGGGGCAGCCCCAACTGCAAACGAATGCGCGAGTTGTGCTGGTTTGCCAACGTGACGGCTTGGTCGGCGGGGATCGGACGAGGACCGAGCACGTAAGCCGTAATCAAGCAGGCAACGCCAGCGCCCATGACGATCCATCCGCCGACCGGCGCGCTCGAAGGCTCGCGAGACAAATGCACGGCCTCGTAGATCCCACCGCCGAGAACGAGGCCGAAGCCCGCGAGACCGAAGCTGGTTTGAAGCACGTAGTGAGTTACGGCATCCGAGCGCAGATCGGGGCGATCTACCGCGTCGTAAAACTCGAGCAGACCCAACTTGAGTCGGTCACGTCCCCGGTAGGCCTCCCAGGTGTCGCTCGGCAAGACGTAGGCGGGAGCACCGCCTGCGACCGACCTGACACTATAGCCGCCGATGCGCGTTGCTTCGATCTCGACGAAGCTCGCCTCGTACTGTCGGCGCGCGCTCTCGCTCGGCGGAGGCACAGGGGGCTCCGCGGCTTGCGCAGACCTGCTCTCGCCCAACCCGAGCAGCCCGAAGCCGGCCACGAGCACACCTGTTCTCGCCCCGCGACCCACTCTACGCAGCACTACAGCCATGAAGGTCGAGACGCTATCACGGGCTACGCGACGGCGCGCGCGCTCCACGCCCGCTACCCCCAATCCAAGCCTCGGTTTGCGGGGATGGCACGGGTTTCGGCGGACTCGATCGGGCCGCGTTGCGCTTCCCCGAATAGCGAATATACTATTCGCTATTCGGGATAGGAGCATGAATATGTCGGCAAAAAACCTGGATTTCTTGGCTCGGTTGGATGGTGTGGCGCAGGCAGAATTGGTCGCTCGCGGCGAGCTGCGTGAAACGGAGCTGCTCGATGCGTGCGCGACGCGAGTCGAGCGCTGTGAGCCACTGATTCACTCGATCGTTACCTTGGATTGGCAGCGTGCTCGCGCCTTCGAGCCGAAAGAGGGCCCCTTCAAGGGCGTGCCCACGTTGCTCAAGGACGCATTCCCATATCCGGGGTTGCGCTGGAGCATGGGCTCGCGCCTGTTCGCGCAGAACATGCAAGCCCCACCGACGCCGTACGCTGAGCGGATCGACCGCTCCGGCTTGGTCGTGATCGGCAAGAGCGCCACCTCCGAGTTCGGCCTGCTCGGCAGCACCGAGACGTTGCAGGAGGGCATAACGCACAACCCGTGGGACCTCTCGCGCTCTGCCGCCGGCTCGTCGGGAGGGGCAGCGGCGGCGGTCGCGGCGGGTATCGTGCCGCTCGCGCACGCGAACGATGGCGGCGGGTCGATTCGCATTCCGGCTTCGGTGTGCGGGGTGTTCGGTTTCAAGCCGAGCCGCGGCCGATGTGTGCCCGCGAATCCTGGTGGCTCCGAATTTCTCGCCTTGCTCAGCGATCACTGTGTCTCGCGATCCGTACGCGACAGCGCGCTCTTTTTATCCGTCACGGAGGCTCAGGGCGGGCCGTTGCCTGCGCTCGGATACGTGCGTGAAGCGAGCCGCAAGCGGCTGCGCATCGGCGCGTTCACGCGCTCCGCGCAGGGCGACGAGCCTGACCCCACCGTACTCCGCGCGTTCGACGAAGCGGTCGCGCTGTGCACGGCTCTGGGACATGAAGTACGAGCGATTACCACCCCCGCGGTGGACGGCTTTCGCTTGGGCGATGCGTTCTTCCTGAGTGCGGGCGCGATGATGACGGGGATGACCAAGATGATTGGCGGGATGCGCGGTGCTGCCGTGCGAGACGACGAGCTCGAGCCGTTCACCTGGGCGCTGATTCGCGAGTTCGAGCGGCGTGGCGCGCAGGCCTTGATTGACGCGCGAGCCACCTTCGAACGAGCGACCCACGAATACGTTCGAGCATTCGCCGATTGCGACGTGCTGCTCACACCCACGCTCAGCGAGTTGCCGTGGCGCCTCGGTCACCTCTCCCCACTCTTGGCCTACGATGAGCTGCTGGCGCGCACCGCGCGTGCCGTGGGCTACACGCCGATCCACAACGCCTCGGGCTGCCCGGGCATGTCCGTCCCACTGCATTGGTCAGCGGAAAACCTGCCGATCGGTGTGCATTTTGCCGCCAATGTCGGGGGCGACGAGACGCTGCTCGGTTTGGCCTACGAGCTGGAAGCCGCGCAGCCTTGGCGGGAGCGCTGGGCGCCGTATTCGTTTCCGAGCATCATCCAGCGCTGATGCCGCAAGTTCTGAAGCCCGAGGTCCGTGCCCGCATCCTGAGCGCGGGCCTCGAAATATTCGCCGCGCAAGGCTACCTCGGGGCAACCATGAACGCGATCGCGGAACAGGCGGGGCTCGCTGCGGCCAGCTTGTATCGCTACTTCCCGAGCAAGGCGGAGCTGTTCGAGGCCGCCATCACACCGGAGCTCGCCGCGCAATTCGAACACTTGCTCGAGCGGCGCGTGCGCGCCCTCGCCGAGCAACCCGCGGCCGCCTCGTTCAAACCGGGCGCTAGCTACGGCGCGGAGATGCTCGAATTTTGGCTCGAGCATCGGTTGGCCGTGGTCGTACTGCTCGATCGCGCGCAAGGCAGCGCGTACGAGCACTACGGCGAGCGCTTCGTCAAACTCTTGCTCAAGAGCACGCTCGAGCAAATCCGCAGCTCGGGCCCAGACGTGCAAATTACGGCCCCCGCGCGGCTCGTGCTCACGCGTATCTTCGAGAGCACACGGACGACGCTCGCCAGCATATTGGCCCACAGCGACAACCCGCGCCTTCTGCGCGAGGCGATCGAAGCGTTCTGGAGCTATCAAATCCCGGGGTTGTACGGCTTCGCGCTTTGGGTTCGCAAAGCCTGACACTCACGGCTCCAAGGCAACCGCGACCGGTACCGAGCTGTCGACTTGGCTCGCGTTGCCCAGTTGGCCCGACACCTGGACGGGGATGTTGCTGTCCGTCGTCGTATCGTTGCCGAGAGCACCGTTTTCGTTTCGGCCCCAACATTTTGCGGAACCATCGACCACGGCACAACCGTGATCGGTGGTGGTGGCTACGGCGGTCACTCCGCTCGTCAGGCCGCTGACCGTGACCGGAGTATTGCTCGCCGGATCCGCGCCGTTACCCAGCGCTCCGAACTGGTCGGTCCCCCAGCACATCGCGGCTCCGCCGACCACGGCGCAAGTATGCCCGCTGCCCCCCGCCATTTGCGTGACGGGTGCCGTAAAGCCATCCACCAAAACCGCGACGTGGGTTTCGGGTGGCCCGAACGAACCCGAACACCACATGCTGCTGCCTGCATACGCGCAGCTATGCAAAGTGCCGGTGGCGAGCAGCGTGACACCACCGGACAGGCCGAACGCCGGGGTCGGCTTGGCGCGATCCAGATAGTTCTCCGGGTCCGCAAGCTGACCGTAGCTGTTGTGTCCCCAGCAAACGGGCTTATCACCCAGTAGCGCACAGTTGTGGCTCTGACCGCAGCTGATCGCGGTGACACCCGAGGTGAGACCATCCAACGAGGCAGGCACTTTCAGGAAAGCTCCCCACCACTTGACCCCACCGTTGATCAGCACCAGCGTCGTGTACCCGGCGGAACAGATCGCCGTTACGCCAGACGTGATGCCCTCCACCTGAACCGGCACCGCACTGTCGATCAGAGTGCCGTTGCCCAGTTGAGCTTGCTCGTTGGATCCCCAGCAGCGCACGCCGCCGCCGACGATCGCACAGGTGTGAGCGATGCCTGCCGCGACCGCCGTCACTTGGTTCATGCCAGGGCTCGTACCGGAGCTACCGCCGCTCGCATTGCCCGCGCTCGCCCCACCACTGTCAGCGCCCGCTTCATCGCCAGCGCTGCCCGCGTCGGCGCCGCCGTTGCCCGTGTTTGCGCCACCGTTGCCGGCGTTCGAGCTGCTCGCGCCCGCGCGAGCGTTGCCCGCGTTCGCGCTGCCCGCTCCCGGGCTGCCGCCCGCCGTGTCATCGCCGCCAGTTCCCGAATCGACGCAACCCAAGAAATGACAGGCGGCCAGCGCCGCCATGCCGAGTGCGCGCAGCGCGCCTGACAGTTGCTGCCTGCTCGAGCATTCCGCCATCATCTTCGTTTGCCTCCCGACAACGCCATGTGCCAGAGCGTAAGCCATGGCGATAGTCGAACGCCAGTGCTGCTTGCTACGGGCTCAGCTCACGAGCCGGAAGAAGCAGCCCGAACGAGACAATCAGCGTCACACTTGCGAGCGCAGCCAGGACTGCGGTTGCCCAGCTGCCTTTTCCCTGCCCAGCCAGCGCTTGCGTGACTTGCTCGGGCGCGACGCCCTGACGCTTGAGTTTTAAGTACATGCCGTTCGCGTCGGTGAGCAGCAGGCCGCGAGCCATGAAGCCCAGGGCGAGTCCGGTGCCAGCGAAGGCGCCGCTCGGGATCTGCACGTGGGCGAACGACTCGAAGACGAACGAGCCGCAGATGCAAGCCGTGAACACCGCGCACATGGCCCAGCGCCGATGGTAGCCGAGCCAAGCCGGCAGTAGCAGCAGCGCCAGCCAGTCGAGGTCCATCACGACCAGCTTTCCCTTGGCTTTGGCCTTGTCGTAGTAGCGGAGCAACGCCGAGGAGTCCGCGCCGCAATAGGCCGCGAATAACTCGCGCGGGAGCCACTGATTGGGATCATTGATTTGCGTACGGTCCACGGCCTCAGGCTACACCGTCGTCGACGCGGATCGGAATGTCGCCACGGTGGCCCAAACTGTGCCGCGACAGGGCCTGGAAATGGCGCTTTTCTCGAATATTTCGAGTGTGAGCTTGGCCCGCGGCTTGCTATTCCCCAGTCGTGAACACGCTTCGAAACCGGCTGCAATTGGGTCTACTGGGCGCAGCGTTGCTCGCCACGGGTTGTGGCGGGCAGAATGTCGGTGGCTCAGAGTCGCGGTGCGCGAGCGACTTGCCGGCGGGCTTCAGCTGCGAGCGTTCGCTGCCGGTCGAACAAAGCCAATGTTCGGGGAACGCGACGGGCAGCACTCTGACGCCCAACGTGCACTGGTCGACTGACGGCAAAGCGCTGCACATCGAAGACGCCCGCTTCCGTTGCAATCAGTCGGTCTGTGCCTACCTCGATGCGTCGAGCAACGAGGCGCAGGTCGTGCTCCAACCGTGCGAGATGAGCCCAAGCACGGTCGCCAGATGTGATTGCGGTTACTCATTCGACGTGCCGGTGACGCTGCCCCAAGCGAGCCACAGCGTCACGGTTGAGCTGCGCAGTGATGCGTACGGGGGTGAGCCGACTTCGCAGGCTCTCGGCACGCTGAACGTCGGCAGCTCAGCCAAGCTGTGCGATGGCTCGAGCGCGCTGCGCTTCGCGGCCAGCAGCGGGGGCGGCAACCTGAGCGGGCTACCACCGTTCTTGTCCGAAATCGGTTGGTCGCTGCTGCTGATCGACGGCCAGTGTCACTACTATGCGATGACGGCGCCCGATCACGAGATCCGAAGCGGGACGCTCAGTGAGGCGGACGCGCAGAGCTTCAGCCAAGAGCTGTCGTTGGGCGCCTGGCAGGGCTTGCCTGAACCGCGGGGCTGCCCGGACGCAGGCGTGGAGAGCTTCGCGTTCGGTCCGGACCGGGCGGCGGTCTCCTGCGAGAGCACTGCCCTCACCCAAGCCAGTGCGGCTTGGCTCGAGCGGCTGTACGAGGCGGGCAGCCCAGTAGACGGCCCGGTGCGTTATTGGGTGACCCAACCGAGCAACGAGCAATGGCCGGAGAGCAACCCCGAGATCGCGCTCCCCTATCCGCTGACCGAAGCACCAGCCGAGATCACTCGGCCGTACGAACCCGGTGCCCCCCTCATCGCCTCGGACTCTGACGCCGCCAAGTTGCGAGCGCTGCGCGCCGAATACCAAGCCACGACGCACGTCCAACTGGCACCGTACTACAGCGTGCCGATCGTGCTTGGAGCGCCCGGGCACGGGCCCACCTACTATGACCTCTCGCTGCGCGATACCGTGCCCTTCGAAGTCGATGGTGCGCTGGCCATCTCAGCATTCATTCAGTAGCCAAGCGTCGCGCCACTTCGCTTTCGCAGCGCAATTTCAATTCGAAGCGATCGCGCCGGCTTTCGACACCGTGAAGCTGAACTCGCGCTTGGGGCCCGCGACGGTCACCTTGATCGTGTCACCGTCGACGCGCGAGAAGCTCATCGAGACGCTCTTGTCGTAGGGCGTACTGAGCGAATAGCTCCCAGATTGCGGGACTGGATCGGACCAACGCATCTGTACGCCGTCGATGCCGAGGTCCCAAGTGCCGCGCTCTCCGGTCCAGCTGCGAGCACCGTCCACTTGGATACCTTCGCCGATGCCGCCCGCGAGCGGCTTTTGGGTGCGATCGCCTTTGCCTTTGCCGGTGCGGCCGCTGGCGATCTGGGTCCAAGTGACGTCATGAACGACGTGGCGGGTTTGGTCAGTGAAGTTCCACGTGACGCGCGCGGTGCCATCGAGCTCGACCACGCCGTTCGAGAGATCGGTCCAAACGTGGTCGACGACGACTTCATTCATGGCGTTTTTGCTGACGGTGATCGAGCTCGTGCCGCTGAAGGTGTGCCCGCGGTACACGCAGTTGCCAGGGTTCACGCCGTATTCGACGGTCAGCGTCGCGTCTGCGAGCGTGACGTCCGCGCATGGCAGTTGCGACGCAACGAAGGTCTTCAGTTCGCCGGCGGCTTTTTCGACCGCGTCGCCGATGGTGAAGTTGGTCGAGATGTCGACGCTCGCCGCCGCTAAGTTTTCGGCCTGAGAAGAGGCGGAAGCCTGCTGCAGCGACTCCTGCGCTTCAGCGGCGGTGAGCTCGCCTTCTTTGGGACAGCCAGCGAGAACGAAAGCCAAGGGCAGAGCGACCAGGGACAGAGCGCGGTTCATGGCCCGCTTCGTTGCAGTGCGCATGCCAGCTTGGTACGGCGCAAAACCTGCGGATTTTAGCCCAGGTACGACAACGCCCCACGAACGACTGTTCGCAGGGCGTGAACGATTGTTCTCGGTCGACTCAGCTCTTGGCGTCGCCGCGGGCGAAGATGCTCGCGACGTAGTTGAGCACGTCCGTGGCGCTGACTTCGTTGTAGCCGAAGTAGCGCATCAGGCGGCTCTTGATGATGTCGATCTTCTCTTGGGTCTCTTTGTCGACCACGGCGCTGACCAAGGTCTTGAGCTTGATGCTGTCCTTTTGGTCTTCGAACAGCTTGAGCTCGAGCGCGCGGCGCAAACGGTCATTGGTTTGCCAGTCGAACTTTTTGCCTTCGACCGCTTTGGCGCCGATGAAGTTCATGATCTCACGCCGGAAGTCATCCTTGCGGTTCTCCGGAATGTCGATCTTCTCTTCGATCGAACGCATCAAGCGCTCGTCCGGCTCTTCATCCTGCCCGGTGTAGCGGTTCTTGACCTTCTCTTTGAGCGCGTAGGCCTTGATGTTGTCGATGTAATTCGCGGCAAGCTTGCTGATCGCGTCTTCATCCGCGCTGATCGCCCGCTGGACCTCGTTCTTCACGATCTCTTCGTACTCGCGCTTCACGACGCCGATCAGGTCGCGATAGCGCTTGCGGCCGTCTTCATTGGTGATGAGCGAGTGCTGGGTGAGGCCCTTCTCGAGCTCGTTCAAGACCATGAACGGATTGATCGTGCCTTCGCCCACGTCGCTCACGAGCGCGTTCGAAATCTTGTCCTGCACGTAGCGCGGGCTGATGCCTTCCATGCCCTCGCGCTTGGACTCCTTGCGCAGCTCCTTCACCGTGTCTTGCGTGTAGCCGGGCAGCACTTTGCCGTCGTACAGCTTCATCTTCTGGAGCGTGGCCAGGTTGTGCTTCTTCGGCTCTTCCAGGCGCGAGAGCACCGCCCACATCGACGCGACTTCCAGCGTGTGGGGGGCGATGTGACGGCCGCGCACCTTCTCGTGGTTGAAGTCCTTCTCGTAGATGCGGATCTCGTCCGACAGGCGCGTGATGTACGGCACATCGATCTTGATCGTGCGATCGCGCAAGGCCTCCATGAACTCGTTGTTCAGTAGGCGCTTGTACTCGGCCTCGTTGGTGTGGCCGATGATCACTTCATCGATGTCCGTCTGGGCGAACTTCTTGGGCTTGATGCGGTGCTCTTGCGAGGCACCGAGCAAGTCGTACAAGAACGCGACGTCCAGCTTGAGCACTTCGACGAATTCGACGATGCCGCGGTTGGCGATGTTGAACTCGCCGTCGAAGTTGAACGCGCGCGGGTCGGAGTCCGACCCGTACTCGGCGATCTTCCGGTAGTTGATGTCGCCCGAGAGCTCGGTCGAGTCCTGATTCTTCTCGTCCTTGGGCTGGAACGTGCCGATACCGACGCGATCCTTCTCGCTCAGCACCAGGCGCTTCACGCGGATGTGATTGGCGACGACCTTGCCCCAGTCACCTTCGTAGCGCTTGATCAGGCCCTGGAAGATGTAACGGCTGGCGGGGTCGAGATCGCCGTCGATTCGAACTTTGAACTTCTCGTTCGAAAGCCCGAGCTTTTTGATCGCGCTCTCGCGCCATTCTTGAGGGATCAGGCGCAGCGGCTCTTCGTGCATCGGAGAGTCGAAGACGTCTGCCTCACCGCTGGCCAGCCCCGTTTCGGCCAAGCCGACCCATTGAAAGGTGTAGAGGGCGCCTTCGTGCGTCGTCGAGTAACGCTCCACGCCCTTCTTCAACAAGCGGGCAATGGTCGATTTGCTGGAACCGACGGGGCCGTGCAGCAAGATGACGCGACGCTCGGGACCGTAGCCCTCGGAGGCCGCCTTGAGCACGTTCATCAAGCGCATGAGCGGGATGTCGAGGCCGAACACCGCGTCCTTGCCTTCATCCATCTCGTCGCGGAAGAAGTTGTAACGGACCAACTTCTTCTTGTTGTCGATGTACTCCTCCGTGCCGTAGGAGATCACCATGTCGTAGATGCGTTGGAAGGCGTTACGCGTGACCTGCGGCCGCTCACGCACCAAGTTCAGGTACTCTTCGAAGCTGCCCTCCCAGGCGAGATCGCGATAGCGATCGTAATCTTGCATCGCCGCAATCTGGGAGACCATGCTCGCTGCGACGGAACCACTGCTTACGCTTTGTTTTTCTTCCATCGATTACCAACTCTCGATTAAACCACACAAAGCTTGCCACGTCATGGGCCCGCAAAGCCCGCGGGCAGGCCACAAAGTGCGCATAAGACCGCACACCGCGACGATGCTAGGCTGGGAGCTGCCTTGACCACCGCCTCCGACTTGCTCAGGCCATCGCTCAGCGTCCCGGCCTCCACACCGGTGGCAGTGCTCCCACCCCGCTTGGACGATCCGGCGCTATTCATCAACCGCGAGCTCTCTTGGCTCGAGTTCAACGCACGCGTCCTGAACGAAGCGCGCGACGAGCGAGTGCCGCTCTACGAACGACTCAAGTTTCTGGCCATCTTCGCCCAGAACTTGGACGAATTCTTCATGGTCCGCGCGGCCGGGCTGCAAGCGCAGATCTCGGGCGAAATCGAAGAAGTCCCGCCGGACGGCCTGACTCCCGAGCAACAGCTAGCGGCAATCAGCGCGCGCGTGCATGAGCTGGCTAACGAGCAATATCGGATCTGGAACCAAGGGCTGCGCAAAGAACTGCGCTCGGCGGGCGTGGCGCTGGTCAGCCCCGACGAGCTATCGGCCAAAGACCAGGCCGCGCTGGATCTGCACTTCCAGAAGGAGATTTTCCCGGTCCTGACGCCGATCGCCATCGATCCGGTGCATCCGTTCCCGCACGTTCGCAACAAGAGCATCAACGTCGGCGTGATCTTCGAGAAGCGCGCGCACACCACCGAGCCCGCGTTCGGCTTGGTGCAAGTGCCGACGATGCTGCCGCGCATGATCCGCGTGCCGGTGGAAGGCACGCGCCGCGCGTTCGTGGCCCTCGAGGATCTCATTTCGCGGCACACGCGCTTGATTTTTCCGCAAATGCGCGTGACCGGCGTGTACGCCTTCCGCGTCACACGCAATTTCGACATCGAGATCGACGACGAAGACGCCGACGATTTGCTGCTCACGCTGCAAAACGAGTTGCGCCGTCGCGAACGCGGCCACGCGGTGCGGCTCGAGGTCAGCGGCGAGGTCCCGTCCGAGTCGCTGCTCTGGCTGTGTCGCGAGCTGGACATCGACCCCCAGCGCGACGTGTACAAGCTGAACGGCGCGCTGTTCTTGGCCGACATGACCGAGCTCACGGCCAATGACGACCGCCGTGAACGCAGGGATGAGCCCTTCACGCCCCAATACGTGCCGCCCCTGCGCGACTCGGACGACTTCTTCCACACGATTCAAGAGCGCGACGTGCTCCTGCATCATCCGTACGAGTCGTTCGAGGCCGTAATCGATTTCTTGTGGCAAGCGGCAGAAGATCCCAAGGTGCTCGCGATCAAGCAGACCCTGTACCGCACGGGCGGCGAGTCACCGCTGGTGAAGGCGCTGCAGCGCGCGGCCGAACTCGGCAAGCAGGTCACGGCGTTGGTCGAGCTGAAAGCACGCTTCGACGAAGAGAGCAACATTCAGTGGGCCCGCGCCTTGGAGCGGTCGGGTGTGAACGTGATGTACGGACTGCTCGGCTTCAAGACACACGCCAAGGTGCTGATGGTGATCCGCAAGGAGCGCACTGGCCTGCGTCGCTACGTGCACCTGGCGACCGGCAACTACAACCAGCAAACCGCACGCTTGTACGAAGATCTGTCGCTCTTCACCGCACGCGAAGACATCGGCGAGGACGCGACCGCGTTCTTCAACATGCTCACCGGCTACAGCGCGCCGCTCAAGTGGAACCGGCTGATCGTGTCTCCCCTCGGCCTGCACGAGTCGGTGCTCGGGATGCTCGCGCGCGAGGCCGAGCACGCGCGCAGCGGTCGTCCCGCGCAAATCGTGGCCAAGATGAATTCCTTGGTCGACGCCGACGTGATTGCCGGCCTGTATGCGGCGTCACAAGCCGGCGTACAGATCGATCTCTTGGTACGCGGCATCTGCTGCTTACGCCCCGGGGTGCCGGGCGTCAGCGACAAGATCCGCGTGCACGCGGTGATCGATCGCTACCTCGAGCACGCGCGCATTTTCCATTTCAAGAACGGCGGGCAAGACGAAGTCTTCTGCTCCAGCGCGGACTGGATGCCACGCAACTTCCGGCGTCGGGTCGAAGTCATGTTCCCGATCTTGGACGAGACCTTGAAGAAGCGCGTCATGGATGAGGTGCTGGGTACGATGCGCTCGGACACCGCCAAGGGTTGGCTGCTCGGTCCGGACGCGGTCTATCAACGCATCGAGGTCGAAAGTGGTGCCGTGCGCAGCCAAGCGCGCTTCATGGATCTGGCGCGCGAACGCGCCCGAGAGAGCGAAGCGATCTTGGGTTTGCAGTCCAAGGGTCCAATCTTGAGCACGCCGCGCGCGCTGGATAAGCTGCGCCGGGGCGCGGGCAAGAAGCGCAAGCGCAAGGCGCGCCGCGAAGAGTAACGCGCGAAGCCCGCGCTACTCCGCGGTGGGGATCAGGACCAGTGGATTCGAGGGCGAGCCGCCATGGGCCGCGCCATCGCCGACCCAGAAAAAGTAGGGCAGTGCACAGGTGCCGTCGAGGAATGCGTCGACCGCGATCGCGGTGCCGGGCTCGGTGTCGAAACGGATGCCGTCTACATCACCGTTGGTCTCGGTAACCAGCTGATAGCTGCGCGGGTACTCCGGATAGGTCCCGACGGAATCCGTGCCCGCTTCCAGATCTTCACCCACGGCTTTGCTGATCGAACGGCCGTCTTCGGGGGTGATGATGACGTCCCAGGCGCAGGGTGTGTTGTTCTTCAGTGTGTCGCAGGTCGTGCGCAGGAGCCAATGGCCGCCCGTGGCGTACTCGATGAACACGCCCGCACCCTCGCCGGGCTGAACTTCGATCTGCCGGTCCGTATCGATTGCAGTTTGAACGGGCTCGGCAGGGCCGTCACAAGTCGCTGGCTCCTGCTCTTCATACGGGATGCGGCGTGCGTTGCCGTTGTCATAACCACAAGCAGCCGAGAACAGGACCAGCGGGAGCAGGCCCAGGAACAGTGCTCTACGCATGAGTCAGCGCCTCGAAGGAGCGTGGAACGTGTGGGACGAGCCCGATCCAGAATTGAAGGAGGGCGACGAGTGGAACGAGGGAGCGGAATGGAACGAAGGCGACGACTGAAACGACGGAGCCGAATAGGAGCGTGAGGGTCCCGAGAACGAAGGCGGGGAGGAATAGCGCGTGGCCGGCGGCCCGTATTGAGTGGAAGGGCGCGCGAACGTGCGCCCCGACAAGCTCGGCGCGCCGCGCTCACTGCTACCCAGCGGCGCGGTGTACGCAGGCCGCCGCGCGTACATGCTCGGATTGGCGAAGGACGCCGCGCGGTAGCTGCGGGTCGATGCGGGCCGCGCATTCGCGTAGGAGGTAGGAGAGAGCGGGCGCGAGGCGTTGCTGAACGTGCGACGGGTAGCGTCCGCACCGTAGGGGACGGCGGGCACGGAACGCGGCCCTGCGAACGCCGATCGCACCGGCACGCGCGTCACCGGGGTAGCGGACGCGGGAATGCGCGCGTTTTGCAAAGACGGGCCGCGTGGCGGCGCAGAGTTCGCCGGCAGCACGCGCGGGGTAGCGGCGACGCGCTCGATGCCGTTGCCCGCGTAGTTGCGCGTGTGGTTCGCTACGTCGTGCACCACGTAGCGATCGCGCACGATGTAAGTGTGCACGTGGTACGAGAAGGCGTAGTGAGTCGGGCAAAAGACGTACGCGCTCGGCGGGTACCACCGGAGCCCAACCGCAACGCCGCCGTACCAGCCCCAAGCCGGGGCCATCGGCGCCCAGCCGATGTAGCCGTAGTTGTCGGTGGGGATGCGCCAGTTGACCCACGCGTTCGCGTATTGGCGACCGGCAACCCAGGCCCAGCCGACGTTCGGCACCCAAACCCAACGACCGTAGTGGAACACCACTCCGCCGAAGGGATAGTCGCTCTGCCAGATCCAGTCATTGTCGGCGGTCAGCCCCCAACGGCCAGCGCTGACGTACGGCGCGAAATCGGGTCCCACCACGTCACGGTTGGGTACCCAGACGGTGCCGTACTTTTCGTCGTTCACCCAGGTGCCGTAGGGATCCAGGGTCGAACGAAATTCGGTCATCGCGCGCGGATCGGTCTCCGGCACGTTGTCCATTTGCGTGGGCGCCTGGGGAGCAGGGCTGGCCGCGGTACCGTACGGAACTTGCGGACGAGGCGCAGCGGCGGGTGGCGCAGCGGCGGGAGCCGGCGCGGCCGCGGGCACCCCAGCGGGCGCGGGTTGCGCCGCGGGTTGATCGAACCAGCCGCTGCCGTCTTGCGCTTGGGCGGGCCGAGTGCCAGCGGCGAATGCCAAACTGAGCAACGCAACCACTGCCACGACTCGCTTGTTCATTTGACAGATCATGCTTCTTCCTAGGTACCCGAGCAACCCGCGGGCGTGCTCCGAATGCGAGCTTCGCCGCCGCGCGGATCTCCGCCCTAGTGAGACGGATTGGGCCGGGCCTACATTCCAATCAAATTTCGGCGCGCAGACGTTTCAGCCCCGACCCTAGATTTCAGGGCTGCGGTAGTATGGCGCACATGCTTCCCTTTGCCGACGCCCTGCAACGCATCGTCGAATCCGCTCCGGTCATGGCCAGCGAACGTGTCGAACTCGGGCTCGCGCTGGGTCGTGTTCTTGCCGAAGATTTAATGGCGCGGGCGCCGCTGCCCGGCTTCGACTACAGCGCGATGGACGGCTACGCCATTGCACGCAGTTCATTTACGGGCGCGGGACCTTGGTCGCTGCCCGTGCACGGTGAGAGTCGCGCGGGCGCACTTGCGGCGCCGTTGCTCACCGGCACTGCATGTAGAATTTTTACGGGCGCGCCCATTCCGGAAGCCGCGGACGCGGTGGTGATGCAGGAAGACGTGACGCGCGAAGGCGATCGCGCGGGCTTCACTGTGGCGCCCGCGCTGGGCGCCCACATTCGCCGGCGCGGGGAAGACTTGCCGGAGGGAGCGCTCGCGCTCGCCAAAGGCACGCGCTTGACCCCGTTTCAAATCGGCCTCGCCGCGGCCGTCGACCGCAATGAGCTGCTCGTCGCACGCCGACCGCGCGTGACTATTCTGTGCACCGGCGAAGAATTGCGCAGCCCCGGCTCGCCCGCGACGCCGGGCACCATCCCCGATTCGAACGGGCCCAGCTTGGCCGCGCTGGTCGCCGCCACTGGCGCTATCCCCGTGCTCGCGCCGCGCACCGGAGACACCTTGGAAGCGACCGAAGCGGCCCTGCGCGCTGCACTGCGCGGCTGTGATCTGCTGCTCACCGTGGGCGGCGTCAGTGTCGGCGAACACGATCTGGTGCGCGCTGCGCTGACCAGTGTGGGCGCCGAGCTCGAGTTTTGGAAAGTCCAGATCCGCCCCGGCAAACCGTTGGCATTCGGTCGCCACGGCGAAACCCTGATCCTCGGCTTACCCGGTAACCCGGTGTCCGCGCAGCTCACGTTTGCGCTGTTCGGCATGCCGCTCTTGCGCGCAATGCAGGGCGATCTGCGACCGATCCCGCCGCGCGGCCGCGCTCGCCTACAAAACGCACTCCCCCAAAAGCCCGGGCGCACCAGCTTCTACCGCGCACGATTGGAAGGCGATCTGGCAATCACCGCAAGCAACCAAGCCTCGGGCTCCGCCGCCAGTTTGGCGCACGCCGACGCGCTCGTGATCTTACCCGCCGACAGCGCCGGCCTCGCCGCAGGAGAGAGCGTCGAACTGATCCGTTTGGCGGAGCTGTGAAGCGGCAGATCAGCATCGGCATCTTCGTCGGCGGGCAGGGCACCCGCATGGGCGGGGTAGCCAAGGGCTTGCTGCGCGTGCCGGACGGGAGTGAAACATTGGTCGAGCGCTTGCTGCGCCAATGCACGCGGGCGGCTCCCGAGGCCAGCGTGTTCCTCGTCGGCCAGTCGACGGCGTACGCCGAGCTGGCTTTGCCGAAACTGGCTGACGCCCCTGCCGGCGTTGGACCGATTGGCGGATTGCGTGCGTTGCTCTTGCGCGCGCAGGCGGACGAAAGCGAGCTGGCACTGGCGCTGGCTTGCGATCTGCCGTTCTTGGACGAACCCGCGATTTCTGCCCTCATTTTGCCGCTTTCTGGCGCAGCGCGCGTGCCGTTTGCCGAAGCTCGATTGCAGCCGTTGGCAGCGGCGTATGCACCGGCAGCGACACTCAGCGCCGTCGATCGTTCACTCGCCGAAGGGAAGCACGCCTTGATGCACGTGCTCGCGCAGTTGGGTTCCGAGCTCGAGCGCGTGGAGTTCGACGCCGAGCGCGCGCTCGCGCTGCGCGATTGGGACACGCCGGAAGATATCCTGCGCTGATTTTTTTGATGGTCACTCAGTGCGTCGCGCCCCGGCGCAGCCTTCGGCGGCTCAGTGCGGGAACTCGGTGCCCCGCGAGGTGCGATGCTGGACCGCGATCGCCCGCTTCTCGACCCAGTCGCGATCGGATTGGGAAAGGTGTCACTGATCGTGGTGACCGTGACCGTGACCGTGCTCATGCTCGGCGCCCGGTTCGCAGCGTGCGTCTTCCCAGCCGACCCAATACGGACCGCTCGGGCCGTGTTCGCGTTTCCAAATCGGCACGCGCGCTTTGATGCGATCGATCAGCAAGCGACAGGCTTGAAAAGCTTCCGCCCGGTGGGGCGTGCTGGCGGCGCAAACGACCGCGACATCGCCGACCACGAGCGAGCCCACGCGGTGCAGCACCGCCAAGCGCACGTCCGCGATTTCCGAGGCGATTTCGGCGCCAATGCGGGCCATTTCTTTGGCCGCCATGGACGCGTAAGCTTGATATTCCAGGCGTGTGACCGGTAACCCCGCGTTTTCGCTGCGCACCGTGCCCACGAATACGGCGATGCCGCCCGCTTCGGGGCGAGTCACCGCTGCCACGACTTCTGCAACCGACAGCTCGCTTTCGCGGATCTCGAACAGGCTCATCGCGTGAAGTCCCCAGAGCGACCGCCGCTCTTGGCCACCAAGCGTGTTGGGCCGATTTCCATGGCGCGATCGATGCCCTTCAACATGTCGTACACGGTCAGCGCGGCGACCGACACCGCGGTCAGCGCTTCCATCTCTACGCCGGTGCGGTCGAAGGCTTCGACGGTCGCGCGTACGGCGATCGCGGAGGCCGCGTCGTCGAGCTCGAGCGCGAGATCCAGCTTGGTGAGCGCGAGCGGATGGCACAGTGGGATGAGCTCCGCCGTGCGCTTCGCGGCCATGATGCCGGCGAGGCGCGCCGTGCCCAGCACATCGCCTTTGGGCACGGTGGCGGTCTTGACGCGGGCGAAGGCATCCGCGCTCATCGAGATGCGTGATTCGGCCACGGCGTGGCGCAGCGATGCGGGTTTCTGTGCCACGTCGACCATGCGCGCGCCACCGGCGGGGCCGAGGTGCGTGGAGAGCGCGCTGTGTCCGACGATTTCCGAGTAGGCAGCTGCGAGGCGCTCGGGCTTACCGCGCGACGCGACCTTGACCAGCGCGTAGCGGTCGAGCGGGGAGAGCGCATTCCAGAGCGCCTGCGAGACTGGGCGAGTGTTGCCGAGGGCGCTCGTGAGCTCCGCGGGGACCGCCGACATATCGAGATCGGGGCTGCGCTCGATGCGTGTCACGGGTTGTGCCTCGAGCGCCGCTTCGACCCGCGTGGCGTCGATGCTGGGGGCGCTGCCTGCTTCGACGAGCGCCCGGCGCGCTTCGAGCGGCAGTGCACGCCAAGCCTCGAGCGACAGTTTGAGGCCCGCGACATCGAGCGCGCGGCGCGCCGCCAGCGGCAGGAGCTCGAGCGTGGCGTCTACGCCGTCGAACGAATAGAGCTTCACACGCCGACGATAGCAGGTGTTCGGGCGTACAGGCGTTGGGAAAGCGGCGAAACGGCAGGCAAACGCGGCCCGGCGATGCTATGCACTGAGACATGGACCCGGTCAGCGATCAGCTCGGCAGGCCGCTCACGGACCTGCGAGTGAGCGTCACCGATCGCTGCAATTTCCGCTGCCGTTACTGCATGCCGCGGGAACATTTCGATTCGGAGCACCGCTATCTGCCGCGCGCGGAGATCCTGAGTTTCGAGGAGATTGCGCGAGTGGTGAGCGCGCTCGCGCCGCTCGGGTTACGCAAGGTGCGCTTGACGGGCGGCGAGCCGCTGCTGCGCAGCGAGCTGCCCAAGCTCGTGTCGCTGCTGCGAGAGCAGCAGCCCGAGCTGGAAGTGGCGCTGACGACCAACGGTTCCCTCTTGGCCAAGCACGCGCGGGCCTTGCGTGACGCGGGTCTCAATCGGCTCACGGTGAGTTTGGATTCGCTCGCGCCGGACGTCTTCGCGCGTATGACTGATTCCGACCTGGCGGTGACCGAGGTGCTCGCGGGTATCGAAGCCGCCCACGCGGTCGGCTTTGGTTCGATCAAGATCAACGCGGTCGTGCGCCGGGGCGTGAACGACCACACGATTGTCGAGCTCGCGCGTCACTTCAAGGGCAGCGGCGACATCGTGCGCTTCATCGAATACATGGATGTGGGGCTGACCAACGGCTGGCGCATGGATCACGTGCTGAGCGGCCGCGAAATCGTGGCCCGGATTGGCGCCGAGTTGCCGCTCGAACCCGCACAGGCCAACTACACGGGTGAGGTCGCCAAGCGCTACCGCTACCTGGATGGCAGCGGAGAAATAGGCGTGATCACCAGCGTGACGCAACCGTTTTGCGGGGACTGCGGGCGCCTACGCTTGAGCGCGGATGGCCAGATTTTCGGCTGCTTGTTCGCGCGCGTCGGCACCGATTTGCGTGCGCTGCTGCGCAGCTCGCCGGATGATTCGCGGCTCATCGAGACACTGCTCGCGTTTTGGCGCGCGCGCGGCGATCGTTATTCGGAGCTGCGCGCGGCAGGCGGGCGCAGCCTCCCGCGGCTCGAAATGTCGTACCTCGGCGGCTAGGGCTGATCGTGGCAACGCTGTCTTGGCTTTGGCTGCTCGGTGCGCTCGCGGCTCCCGCGCAAGCCACGAGCGGTCGATTCGTTTCGCTGGAGGTGGCGGAGTTTTCCGCGGCGCTCGTGCGCTTGCCGGTAGGGCGCGAACGAGCCCCCGTGCTCGTGGTCACACACGGCGCGGGGGGCACGGCCGAAGCGCATTGCCACCTGTGGTCGCGGATCGTGGCGGAGCGCGCCATCTTGCTCTGCCTGCGCGGCCGCGCGCGCGGTCCGAACCCCGCGGACGGCGAGTACTATCCCGATCACCGCACGTTGGAGCGCGAGACGTTCGCCGCGCTTTCGGCGCTGCGGGCAGAATTCGCGGATCGCATCGCGGCCGGCGGCGTGTACTACGCAGGCTTCTCCCAAGGCGCGACCATGGGCGCGCTGATGCTGGTGGAACACGCCGCTGAAGTGAAGCGGCTCGTGCTCGTGGAAGGCGGCGTCAAGGACTGGAGCGTGGCTCGCGCCCGCGCGTTTCGGGAGCGCGGTGGGGAACGCGTGCTCTTCGTTTGCGGGCAAAAAGACTGCGCCGAAGCGGCGCGCAAATCCGCCTATTGGTTCAAACTCGCGGGCGTGCCCGCGCAGCTCCAGTACGTGAACGGCGCGGGCCATAGCCACGATGCGCGCGTCGAAGCGCGCTTGATTGCCGCACTCCCCTGGCTCACCGCGAGCGATGCGCGCTGGGCCGAGTGACGCTCGCGAGCTCCTAGCTAGCGCGTGTAAAGCCAGACGATCGGCACGCCGTCGTAAGTCTTGACCGCGACGGGCGCATCGTGGCCGTACTCGACCCAGGTTTGGTATTCGACGCGCCGCATGTGTGGCTCGAAGTGAAAGAGCGCCAGGGTGCTGCTCGGGATCGACAAACCGCCACGCAGGTCCGAACGCACGCGGTGGTCCACGCGCAGCATCTCCCAGCTGGCGAGCGCCGTGTCGTGCACGAACACATGCGCGCGCTCTGCAGCGCGTTGGTTGATCTCGCCTTGCATCGCGCCCGTGGTGTAGCCCCAAAATGAGCGATTCAGGCCGAGGCTGGCCGCACCCGGTGCACCACCGACGAGCGGCGTGTAGAAACTGAGGCCCCACGGCGTGGAGTGCAGAGTCATGCACAGCGGGCCGAGCAACACGGCCAGGGCCGTCGTGGGGGGCGCCGCGCTGGCCCAGGATTTGCTGGGCAATAGCTGCGCGATGCGCGATGCCGCAAACGCAAAGCCTTGCCCCGCGAACAAGCACAGGAACGGGTAAGCCGTCATCCAATGCTTGGTACCGCCGAAAATCGGCGTCGCATTCGACCACCAGGGCGCGTAACACATCAACAAACACAAGAGCCACAAGAGCGGCGTAGTGGGCAGCGAGCGCCGCCAGATGCAGACGCCGAGGCCGAGCGAGAACAGCAGCAGCGTGATGCTGGGCACGGTCGCCAGCGTCATCACCCAAGCGTACAACCGTGGCATGGGCGGCTTCCAGTACGTCTGGCCCAGGAACGCCATGTTGTAGTATTCGTGCTGCAAGTGGAAGTCGGCGTATTGTCGCAGGCGCGGCAGCGTGTCGTGCCAAATCCAAGGCCAACTCGCGTAGAACACCAGCGGTGACAGCGCGAGCATGGCCAAGAATGCGTTGGGTAACGGCCAACGCTTGGCGCGCAGTTCCGAAAGCGCGAACTGGCCACGCGTGAGCAAGAAGTGCAGCGCAAATGCGCCCGGCAAGAGCCAGGCATTGTGCTTCGTATCCAGCAATAGGCCGTAAATGATGCCGGTCGCGACGGCCCAACCGAGCCCGCCTTCGAGCGAGCGCGCGAACGCATAGCTGGTCAGCAGCAGCATCGCGGTGACGGGCATGTCGAAACAGGCCAAGTGCGAGTGATAAAAGACCCGCGGCATGAGCGCCAACGACAGCGCGCCCACCACGCCCGCCAAGCGCCCCGATTCGCGCGCGCCCCACAGGTAGGTCACGACGATGCCGAGCGTGCTGATCACCATGCCCGGGAAGCGATAGGCCGTGCCTTGCTCACGAAATAGCTGCCAGCCCGTAAATAGGTATCGGTGAGAGAGCGCGAACAGCGATTTCATCAGCGCGGGGTGCTCGTGATTCGCGGACCAATAGCGATCGACGGTCGCGGGCTGCATGGCCTGCGCGAAATCCGTGCTCAAGAGCTCGAACCAAGATTCGTAGCTGCGCGCCGCTTGGAAATAGAAGCCCTCATCGCGAGCGTAGCCGAGGTCATGCACGGTCGACAGCAGGAGCGTCAGGTAAGCGAGCGCGAGCGCCCCACACACGGCCCAATCCCAGCGATCGTGCTTGCGCGCTTCGGTCATCGGCTAGCTTCGAGCGCGGGTGTCGATCGGCATTGGCCCCGCGAGCCTGCCACAGGGCTCGAAAAAACGGTACGCTGTAGGCTCTGATGAACGATGCGGATCGGCGGCTTTTGCGCCTGTGCCAAGCCAGCGCGGTTTTGGCCAGCGTCGGCTTTGCGCTCGCCGCCTTTTGGGAGCTGGGCGACACCTTCGGCGCCGGGCACTTCGCAGCGGCGACCGCGGTGTGCACCGCGGCCGAGAACATGTGGCACTGGGGTGTCGCGGGCCCGGTGGTACACGAACTGAGTCGGCCGCCCACGACCAGCGAATTCTACTGTCATCACCCTTGGGGTATATTCTGGATCAGCGCCTTGTTCACGAAGGTGTTCGGGCACCACGCGTGGGCCTGCCGCTTGCCCGCCGCGCTGCAGAGCGTGCTCACCGTGCCCGTGCTGTACTTTACGGGACGCGCGCTCTGGGGGCCGCTCGCGGGCGCCGTGGCGGCGCTCAGCTTTGCCGTATTGCCGATCGCGCTCAGCTTTTCTGATTTCAACGGCTTCGAAGTGCCAGCGATGTTCGGCACGCTGCTTTCGATCTGGGGCTACGCGCGTTTTCGTCGCAGCTATCGCGGACGCGACGCCGCACTGGCACTTGCAGGCCTGATCTATGGCGTTTGCGCGGATTGGCCGGTGGTCGTGTTCGGGGCCGTCATGCTGGGCGCGATTTTTGTCAGTGTTTTTCTGCTGCGACGCTGGACCGCGCCCGCCGATCGACGCCGCACGGCCACGTTCTGGGCGCTTGCGGTTGCGCTTTGCGCGCTTGCGGTCGGCGCGCACTTGTATGCCTTCGCGCAGCTCGGACAGCTGAATGAATTGTTCGACCAAGGCGGCCGGCGCTCGGCGGGTGTGCACACGCCGCTCGCGCTCGTGCTCGCCGCGCGAAAATTCTGGATCGAAGTGTCCTTCACGGGCTTGGCCATTGCCCTCGGCAAACTCGCGCTGCCGGTGCTCGGCTTGCGCCTGCTCATCCGCCGCAATGAACTCGAAGCCTTGCCCTTGGCCGTGTTCGCGATGGCCTCGTTCCAGTACGTCGTGTTCAAGCAAGGCGCGGACGTGCACATTTTCTGGCCGCACTACTTCGCGCTGTATTTTGCCTTCGCATGTGCGGCATTGGCGCAAAGCGCGCTGGATCTGCTGCAACTCGCCGCGCGGCGCTTCCCGCGAATCGCCAAAATCCAACCCGCCTACGCCGTGCTGGGCAGCTTCGTGCTGCTACTGCTGCTGATTTTGCCCGACGGCCTGCGCGCGCTGCACTACGCTCATCGCTCGGGCGGTCGCTTCAACGAAGGTGGGCGACTGATCAAGCCAGACAAAGACAAAGTCGCAGCGCTGGAGTGGCTCACTCGGCGCTGGGAACCGCGCGCAGGAGTGACGCTTCATCCCGGCATGCGCCAGTCGCTGTGGGTCGATTGGTCCTTGCAGCGCCCCGTAACCACGGTGCAGCGCCTGCCGAGCGGCCCCGTGACCGAGCGCGACCGCTACTACGTGGCCGACCTGCGCTTCATGAGCGGCGCAGAGCAAGACCAGCTGGCGTCGAATTTTTCGTCGACTGCGCTCGGGCCGTTCTTGGCCATCGATCGCAGCGCGCCCGCCGGCGAGCTGCGCGCGTTCGCGATCCAGCGCGTCGAACCGTCGGCGCTCGCAGCGTATTGGATCTCCAGCACTCACGCGCTGCGCGAGATCAACCCCGATCCGTTCCTGACTTGGGAGCTGAGGGACCGCTTCCAGCTGAGCCCCAACCCTCCACCCACGGCCCCACCGAAGACCTTCGAAGAGCAGCGAATTGCCCACAATATCGCGGTTTCACTGGGCGACGACGCGGGCGCTGCCAAGTGGCTCGAAGCTCTGCTGGCGGACAGCGATCGCAGCCACACCGTCGGCTTCGGCAGCGGCAATACGCTCCTCGGCACGCGCCTCGAGCGCGGCAGCTCGCTGGTTTTCAGCGTCTATGTGCGCGCCGCAGGCGCAGATCCGCGCGAACCCGAGCTCGCGATGCGCTCCATAGTTACCGAGACGCCCGCGGGGTCCCTGGTCGAGCGCGACGCCGCGCTGGCCGAGGTAGGCATGCCCTTCACGATCCCGGCGAGCCGCTGGAAGTCGGGTTACGTTTACTCCGCCGTCACGGAAGTGATCCGCCGCATCGGCAAAGAGCGTTGGTCCGGCAGATTTCGAACGCACGACGGCGCGGGGGCCCTGCCCTCCCCCGAGTTCGAATTGCTACGGCTCGAGTGATTTGGCTACAGGTCGAATCTGCCCGCCGCTTCGGGTTGGTAGACGACGCGCTCGACCCGAAGCCGCCGCACGCCTCGCGGCGTCTTCAATTCGATGGAGTGCCCCTCACGACTACCGAGCAAGGCGGAACCCAAAGGAGCCAACACCGAGACGCGCCCTGCGTCGATCCCGGCCATGGCGGGAAATACGAGTGTCAGGCAGCGCCGCTCCTCCGTGTCGAGGTCCGAGACCTCTACTCGTGAGTTCATCGTGACTACGGTGGGCGGGACGTCTTCTGGCTTCACCACGATCGCGCGATCCAGCTCGCGCTCCAGCCAGGTGAGCGTGGCGGGCGGCTTCAGGTGCTGCCGCAGGCGCTCGAATAGAGCATCCAAACGGCTGAGATCGAACGCGGTCATGGTGGGCAAATTGTCGAGCATGCGGTTTCCTCCTGGAGAAAGTAGCGTTCACGGCGCGCGCCAACGCGCGCCAACGAACGGCGAGCGCGCGCCAATGAATGGCGAGAGCGAGCAGCGGCCCTGATGGGAGGGCACGCCGCTCGTTACGAGCGTGTCGCGGTTTTCATGGACAACAGACGGATCGAACTGCGCGCGTTGGGGCGCGAAGATTGAACGCTGTGAACCGCGAAAACGAACATGCAAATTCGTAGTAGCACGCGAAACGCTCGCCGCAAGTAGCGGCGGCGACCAGCTACGCCTTCAAGATCGCGCGCGCCACATCATCGAAGCGCGGCGCGACCAACTCGGGGCGCACTTCAGGGCCGTTACGCAGCGGGCAGATCTCGCAGCGATTGGTGGCGAAAACTAGCGCGCCGCGTACGTTTGCCGCGCGTGCGGCGAGCACGTCCGCGCTCGAATCACCGATCATCCAGGTGCGCGCGGGGTCGAAGCCCGCGTGCTCCATGGCCGCCAAAAGCAGGCCGGGCTTTGGCTTGCGACAGTTGCACGGGCCGACCAAGCTTGCGTCGCCACCCGGGCCGCCGTCGGGGTGGTGCATGCAAACCTCGACGGTCGTGATCTGGATGCCTTCGGCGCTCAGCAGGTCCAAGAGCGCGTGGTTGGTGCGCTCGACAGCGGCTCGCGAGATCTGACCCTTGGCGGGGCCCGGTTGATTGCTTGCAATCGCGAAGGCGTAGCCCGCGGCCGCCAGCAACTTCAAACCTTCGATCACGCCGGGCAAGAGCCGCAGCTGATTGGGGTGGAAGGCAACCGAGACGGTTCCGGTCTCGTCGTCGCGAAAGACGTCGATCAGGGTGCCATCGCGGTCCAAGATCACGCCGGGACGGAGGGCGGTGTTTTGTGGGCTGTTCAGGGACAAATCGCCCGGAACTTAGCTCGATCTGCCGAGTTCGTCGACTTCAATGCCCAGAATGCGCCAGCGCGGCCAGTGCTTGCCAGTAGCTGAGCAGGGTCCAACTGATCACGGTCAAGCCAACCGTCAGCAGCAGGGTCCGCACGCGGCGCATCAGCGTCAGGCGCTTTGGCGTGTTCACTTCGGCCAAACCGAGCAGCCAAGCCACGCTCTGCTCGGCCGCCGGACGAAGCTTCTCGACTTCGTCGGCATCGAACGCTTCGACGGCCAGCGCTTCGTCCGAGGCGAAGGCAGGGCGTGCGAGCGAGAGCTCGGGGGGTGCCTCCGCCGACTCCGGCAGTTGGTCGAAGCGCTCCCAAGCGAGCTTGGGCGAACTCGCGGGCGGAGGGGCGGCGGGCTCCCCGACTTCGATCGCACAGAGCGCGAAGAAAGCGGCTTCACGCAGCAAGCCGAGCGCGACCGTCTGCGTATCCGGATCGCGCAGCTCGAGGGCAACCGAGTAACGCGCGCGTGAGGCTCTGACCCACGGTCTCATGCGTGCTCGCGCGCTGTCGGTCAGCACGCGCGCGCGGCGCGAAGCCCGACGCAGCAAAATCGGCTCCAGTAGCGGACTGTCGAGCAAGCTCGTGTTCGGAGCGGGCATCGATCGTTAAAGATAGCGCGGTTACTGGAGCTGGCGAGTACCCAAGCTTCGTGACCCGTGCGTACACCGCCCTACAAATGGTACGAGTTGGGGCTCCGCTTCCATTCTGCATCACCCGCAATGACCCAGGATTTCCGTCCGGAAGACATAGCTACAGTACAGCGCGCGCTGGTGAGCTTGGACCTCGTGCTCTTGCTGGCGGCTGGCTTGCTGTCGCTGTTTGCACTGCGTCGTTTGGCGTCAGTCGTAGACGCAACGCGAGTGCGCGGCTCTAGCCGCAGCCGCGCGCGCACGCTGGCATTGCTCGGCGCCTGGGCGCTGGGCGTGCTCGGCGCGAGCGCGGCTTGCTTTCACTGGCTCGAGGGCCAGCACTTCCCCGCGCAGACCGCCGAGACTTTGAAGCTCGAGTTCGCGCAACGCACGCTGCTGGTGGCGTGCGCGGTCATGCTCTGCCTGGCGCTCGCATTGCGCTTGCTCGGTGCACGTGCGCCGGTCTGGTTCCGCCTGGCCGCCGAGCTCTCGCTGGTGCCCTGCGCCTACGCGATCGGGCTTGGCATCATTCACTTGGCACTGCCCCTCACGGACTTGGAGAGCTGGAATGGCTTTCAGCGCGCCGCGTTTTACTCAGCGGCAGTGTTCGCGCTACCGATTGCCTTGATTCCAGGCGTCTATCGCGCGCGCGGCTTTGCCGTGGTGATGGGCCTGCTCTTGCTGATCGTCTTTGGCGACCTGATCTACCTGCGCTACTTCGGCAATATTCTGCCGGTCTTGGCCATCGGCAGCGGAGGCCAGCTGTGGGATGTGCGTGACATCATCTTCAAGTACACGCGCCCCCGCGACGCCTGGCTGCTGATGGTGTTCGTGGTGAGCGTGGCGTTGCCGTTCATCTGGCCGAAGCCGAAGAAGGGTGAGGCACCGCTCGCCCTTCGCGGCGCGCTGGACTTGTTGATGGTGTGTACCAGCGTCGCGTTTTTGCTGCCGCTGCCCGGCCTCGTGCAACGTTGGATGGACAGCGATCGCTCGTGGCGCGTGCTGAACGGCACGGACGCGGTGCAGGACTCGGGCATCGTGGTCGCCCACATCAAAGAGATCGCTCGGTCGATTCGCGATGCGCGCCAGCACGGCAGCATCAGCGAAGAGGAGTTCGCGAAGGTGCGCAAGTTCCATGAAGCGCGCGCCGAGCTGACCACGAACGACCCGGATTTCGGCCTCGCGCGCGGCACCAATTTGCTGCTTTTGCAGGTCGAAGGCATGCAAAAGTGGGTCGTCGGCGCGCACGATCGCGGCCAAGAGATCACGCCCTTTCTCAATCGCCTGCACGATCGAGGCTGGTTCTTCGATCGCCTCTACGACGAGACGGGGGACTCATCGACTTCGGATTGCGAGTACATGGTGCTGAACTCTCAGTTCCCGATCCCACAGGGCTCGGTGGCGTTTCGGCGCGACGAGAACCACTTCGTGACCTTGCTGCACAGCTTCAAGGAAGCGGGCTACACCACCTTCGCCGGGCACGCCTACGCGGCGGGAATGTGGAACCGCGCCGTGCTCTACCCGCGTTATGGTTTCGATCAAACCGCCTTCCGCGATGAAATCGGGGATGGTCCCAAGCTCGGCTGGGGCATGGGCGACAAATTGTTCTTCGAGCGCGTCATGCCGCGCATCGCGCAACTCAAGGCGCCGTTCGTGAGCATGCTGATCACGCTCACCTCGCACAGCCCGTATCAGTACGTGCCCACCGCCGAGCGAAAACTGAACCTGGGCGCGATCGATGGCTCGGATTTTGGCGGCTATTTGCACTCGATGCGCTACAACGACGAGGCCATCGAGCAGCTCTTTGGCCTACTCGAAAAGAGCGGCCTATTGCAGAATACGACCGTGCTCATCTATGGCGATCACGATTCGCGGATGAAGTTCTCTGCGCGCTTGATGACCGACACCGATCTGAGCCCAGACACTCAGCGGCGCCTGCAGATTCGCGACTATACCACAAAGCAGATCCCGCTCCTGGTGGTGTTGCCCGAGCGTGTTGCCGCAGCGCCGCGCGTGGTACACACGATCGGTGGCCAAGTCGACATCGGGGCAACGGTCCTGCACTTGTACGGGCTCCAGAAGCCGCGTTCGTTCATCGGGCAATCACTAGTCCCCGAGCGCGTCGGTCATGCTTCACGCATCGACGGCTCCGGCGTAGACGGAGATCACATCTACATCGCGCCTGGCGGTGGCCGCTGCGAAACGTACCCGGACTTTCAGCGTGTCGATCGCGAGGCGTGCGCTGAGTTGAGCCACCGTACGCAAGAAGAGCTCAATTCGAGTTGGAATGTGACCCTGCTCGACTTGGCCGGAAGACTCGCCGGGAAAGTGCCGGAAAAGGCGGCCGCAAAGCGCTAGGAACCTCGGCTCTTCGCGAGCTGCGTGGCGGGATCGCGAGCGCCCAACCCGCCCGCGACTCAGTTCCCCTCCACGGTGAGCGTGCCCCGGGTGACCGCGGTCTCGGCGTCTTCGGCGTTCTTGCCGACCAGGATGGTGTAGGTACCGCTATCGATCACCCATTTGCCGCGCTCGTTGCCCTCCCAGCGACGGAGATCGCGAATCCGCAATGGCAGCTGTGCGCTGACGGTTTGCCCGGCCTTCACGCTCACGCGCGCGAAGCTCTTGAGCTCCTTGATTGGGCGATCGCCCGTGATGGCGGCTGGCTTCGCGGGCGGGGCTACGAACAGCATCGCTACCTCGTCGCCGTCCACGGCGGAGGTATTTTTGATCTGGACCGAGACGTCGATGATGGCGTCCTGGGTGGCCGTCTGGCAGGGGACCTTCAACTGCGAATACTCGAAGCGGGAGTAGCTCGAGCCGTGACCGAACGGAAAGACGAGGCTCACTGACTGGCCCGCGGCCTTACGGCGATCGAACTCGCGATAGCCGAAGAAGTAGCCCATGGCGGTCTTGGTCTTCGAGTCCTTGAACGGCATCTGGTCGAGCTCGGCTTGCGTGGGCCAAGCCATCGGCATTTTGCCGGAAAAGTTCGCGGCGCCGAAGATCAGCTTTCCAAGCGCGGCTCCGCCACGAAGCCCGCCGTAGCCGGCCCAGATCGTGGCCTGATTCTGGTTCGCGTGAGAGAGCCAAGGCAAGTTCACGATCGAACCCGACTCGACGATGATCACGGTCGGCTTCATCAGATCGAGCACGCTGCTCACCAGTTCATCGTGACCTGGTGGCAAATCGAGGGTGCTTCGATCGCCGCCCGTGCTGATGGCAAATTCCTCGCCTTCGTCGCCTGGGGTGTAGCCAACGACCACGACGACCGCGTCGGCGTTCGCCGCCACCGCCGCGGAGCTGCCGCTGGTCACTTCACGCGTGCTGCCGGCGGCTTGCCGGATGCCGGCATACGGTCCCACCGAGCGTTCAGGATCGGCGTTCACTCGGCTCGAGCCTCGATCGCCAAGCGCGACATCGGTCGCGAAATGGAAGTTGCAGGCCCTCGGGCTAGCATTGGGAGCGACGAAGCAAGACTTCGGCACCGTCGAGGTATAGAGCGCGAATTCTTGGTCCGGGCCGACGACGGCGATGGTCTTCGCGGCCGCCGTGAGCGGCAACACGGGCGTCCCTTCTGCGCCGTTCGTGAGCAGCACCGCGGACTTCAGCTCCGCCTCCTCGGCCAGCGCTTCGTGGTCCAGGTTGGTCGTGATCGATCCACCGCTGAGCGTGGACTGCGGAGCTCGCAGGCCCCAGGGGTCCGTATCGCGCGCGGTGTTGAAGCGATACTTTTGCTCCAGAATGCGCCGCGCCGCCTGCTCGACGAGCGAAGCGTCGGCTTGGGCGAGGGTCTCGGTCGAGTAGTGAAGCGTCCAAGGGACTTCGATATCGAGACCGGCTTGCAAGGCCTGATTGGTATCGCGCTCCGTGCTCGCCTGATCACCCGGATAGTTGGCGCCGGGCATTGCCCACCAGTCGGAGATCACGAAGCCCTGGAAGCCAAAGCCGCCCTGTTCAATCGGCGCTTTGAGGATATCCCTGAGAAGGTGCTGGTTTTGCGTGTTCTTGACGCCATTGATCATGTTGTGAGACGCCATGATGCAGCCGACGCCGGCGTCCTGAACCACCATCTCGAAGTGACGCCCGTAGACCTCGCGCAGGGTCTGCTCGTTCATGAGCGCGTCTTGCGTCGAGCGCTGGAGCTCGATGTTGTTGGCCGCGAAGTGTTTGGCGCAAGCCACGACGTATTGCTGCGCACCGACGGTGAACGCCGAGGCCATGCGGCCGATCTGATACATGTCTTCGCCGTAGGTCTCCTGGCTGCGACCCCAATAGGGGTGGCGCACGACGTTCATCGTGGGCGCGAGCAACACGTTATTCAAGGAAGCGGCGGTCTCATCACCAATGGCCGCGCCAACGCGCTGCTCGAGGTCGAGATCCCAAGAAGCGGCGCGCACGGAAGCAACGGGGAATGCCGTCGAGAAGCTAGGGCCGGAGTCTTGACGGTTGGGCTGGCCCGCGTCGAGGTTCACGCCGCGGCCGGCGTCGCGGTACCAATAGCCGCGAATCGTGCCCAACCCCGCGACTTGAACGTCCGGACTGCGGTTGATGTCCCAATAATTCATGGTGCCGACGGGAAGGCCCAGCATCTGACCGGCTTTGTCGGCCGGACTCATTTGCGACAGCGCCGCGCGGACGGCAGCGGTCACGCTTGGCGAGACTCGATACGGCTGCATGTGAGCCGCGTCGAACTGCTGCGAGGCGACCTCATTGCAATCGAATTGCGGGAGCAACCCAGCCGCCGAGCTAGCAGTACTGATGCTGCCGGCCGCGCCGCCCGTACCGATGCTGCCAGCCGCGCCGCCACTCGGATTTTCCGGATTGCCGTTGCGATCTGGTTCCCCGGTTTGGATCGCGCGACCACTGCACGAAGCAGCTACCGCCAGCACGAATATGGACGTGAACGCGGAGCGCGAAGAAGACGCGACCTGACCCATGAACACCCCTCGAGAGATTTCGATGCGTTAAAAAAGTAAACAATTTGCAGCCAAAGGACCTGGTTCGATACTTCGCGAGCGCGCTCTTGCGCGTCCCACGACGAAAGTCCGTGGCTGCCTAAGAAAGCCCCCTTGTTCGAACCGCTCTTCAATTCCCGGGATTTGCCCCACTGATCACGGAAGCGTGATCAAATTGATCAGTTTGACGTCCGGATGCTTGCCCATCGAACCTTCGCGCCCCATGGCCACCGCTCGCCAGTTGGGTAAACTGTCTTCATGAAACCCGCGCGCGGTCACGCGCTGCGCTCCGCGCGGAGGCGTTAGTGTCCACGCATTTCGACCGAGAAATTCGCGAACAACCGCGCGTGCTGGAAGGCCTACTGCGGGACGGCCGAGAGGCGACAGAGGCGGCAGCGCAGGCGATCCGGCGCTTTGGCCCGGAGTGGGTGCTGATCGCCGGCCGCGGCAGCTCGGACAACGCTGCGCGCTACGCGCAGTATCTCTTTGGCGCGCACAACGGCCTAGGAGTGGGCTTGGCCGTGCCTTCTCTGTTCACGCTGTATGATTCGCCCCCGCGGCTCTCGCGCACCCTGACCATCGGCATCAGTCAGTCGGGGCAATCGCCTGATATCGTATCAGTCTTGCGCGAAGCGCGCGCCCAAGGCGGGTTAACGCTCGCCCTCAGCAACGAGCCGGAGTCGCCTTTGGCGCAAGCCGCGCAATACACGCTGCCACTACTGGCCGGCCCTGAGCTGGCGGTTGCCGCGACAAAGACCTACACCGCGCAGCTGTTTGCCTTGGCCATGTTGAGTGCCGCCCTCGAAGCCAATCACGAGCGCTGGGCAGCGCTCGCGCGCGTGCCGTCATGGATCGAGAGCGCGATCACCAAGAGCGCAGATCTCGGGCGCGCCGTGGCTGAGTTTCGCGATGCCCGGCAGCTGATCGTTTTGGGGCGCGGCTTCAACTACTCGACCGCCTTCGAGATCGCGTTGAAGCTCAAAGAGACCAGCTATTTGCCCGCTGAACCGTATTCGGTCGCCGACTTGCGACACGGCCCAGTGGCGCTGATCGACGGCAATTTCCCAGTCATCCTGATCGCGCCGAATGGGCGTTCGCTGGTCGACGTGCCGGACCTGCTGTCACTCTTGGAAGCGCGCGGCGCGAAGGTATTGGCCATTTCGGACGCGCCCGACGTTTTGAGCCGGGTACCGTTGCACCTCGAGTTGCCATTGGGCGTACCCGAGTGGATCTCGCCATTGGTCAGTGTGGTGCCCGGGCAGCTGTTCGCCGGAGCGCTCGCCGAGAGCACAGGGCAAAATCCCGATCGTCCACGCGGGTTAACTAAGGTGACTTTAACGCGCTGAGTGGCGTGGCAAAAATGTCTATTGAGGGACGTTAGCCATCGGCGCAAAACATCTGCAATGTCGGCGTCCGAGTCTGTGGCTGTGCTCGTCGCGCACCCTGACGATGAAACGCTGTGGGCTGGAGGCACGTTGCTCGCGGAAACCAACTGGTCGAGTTTCGTGGGCTGCGCGTGCCGCGCTCGAGATGCCGATCGCGCGCCCAAGTTCCAGCGCGTCCTGAAAGAGCTTCGGGCACGGGGATCCATGGCCGATCTGGATGACGGCCCCGGGCAGTCGCCGCTCGCAGATGAGCAGGTCGAACACGCACTCTTGGAGTGTCTACCGAACCGCCAGTTCGACCGCATCCTCACTCACTCACCGCTCGGCGAGTACACGCGCCACGTGCGGCACGAAGAGGTGGCGCGCGCTGTGCTTCGGCTCTGGCTGCGTGGAACGCTCTCTGCGAAGGAGCTTTGGCTCTTCGCCTACGATGACGAGCGCGGTAGTCGCTTGCCTCGCGCCATCGAAAGCGCAGACATCGTGTGCCAGCTCTCGGCACCAGTCTGGGAGCACAAGTATCAGTTGATCACACGCGACTATGGCTTCGCGGAATCGAGCTGGGAGGCCCGCGTCACGCCTCGTAGCGAAGCGTTCTTCCGCATCACGACCTCCGAACGGGCCCGAGCGTGGCTCGAGCAAGCACGAAACCAATGAAGATCCTGTTGCTCTTCGATTATCCGCCGCCTCCCGGTGGGCTCGCAACGCAAGGCGACCTCTTGCTCCGCGGGCTGCTCTCTCTGGGAGTCGACGCGCGTGCTGCGCACTTGGAATCAGAGTTGGAAAAAGAGTGGTACTATCGTTGGTTCAAGCCGGACGCGGTGGTGGGCATCGGCTATTGGGGCATGACCCCGCATTTGGTCCTGCACGCGCAGCGACACGGCATTTTGGCCATCCCGTGGTTGGTGGCCAATGGCTACGTGGTCAACTATCGTGAGACACTCGACAATTTGCCGCTGATCTTGGTGACTTCCCAGTGGGTCAAAGACGTCTACGTGCGCGACGGCATCCGCGGGGACAACATCGAAGTCTTGCCGGTCGGCTGTGACACCGACAGCTTCGTCCCGTACCCGAGGCATGACCCGCGCGTGCAAGCCGCACGCGCAGCGCTGGGCGTGAGCGAGGATCAGCTATTGATTCTCACCATTGGCGGCGATGCCGCATCCAAAGGCGGACGCGAAGTGATGGGCGCGCTCGCGTCGCTCGGCGATCAGGTGCCGGACTATCGCTACGTATGCAAAGTGTGGGCACAACCCCGGACCGAGAAGCAGAACGCGCTCGACTTGGCGCTCGCAGAAGAGCTCGGCATCGAGCACAAAGTGGCGTTCTGCGGCGGTCGCGTATCGCGAACATTCATGCCCTTTCTGCTCTCGGCGTGCGATGTGTACGCCGCCCCTTCGCGGCTCGAAGGCTTCGGCATGGGGCAGGTCGAGGCCGGAGCGTGCGGCAAACCCGTGATCGGCATTCGAGCCATGGCCATGCTCGAAACGCTCATCCACGGGCAAACGGCGCTGCTCGCCGGAGTCGCCCAAGAGAACGTCGCAACGGGCTGCACCGTGGGTCCTGAAGCCGGCTTCGAGCCGGGCCACCGCATCGAATTCGCGACTCCGCGCGTCGTCGACTACCGTGCGAGCGTGCCCGATCTCGCCCAGCATTTGCACGCCGTGCTCAACGACCCCGCGCTTCGCCATAGGCTGGGTGAAGGCGGCCGAGCGCGCGCCCTCGAGTACGACTATCGCAAGGTCGCCCAGGGCTTCATCGACATCGTTCAGCGCAAGCTGGGCTTGGGGACCCAATGAGCGGGCCGAATCCTGCCAGCGTCGAAGCCGCCCGACTCGCGGCGGTCGAGGTACTCGAGCACAACGCATTCGGCCCCTTCGCGGGGCTACCGCGTACCGCCGGCTTTGGTTACCCCGAGCCGTACACGCGCGACTTGATGATCTCGCTGCCCGGCTTCCTGCTCACCGGTAAGCCCGAGCTGCGCGATCAAATGCGCAAAACGCTCGAGGCTTTGGCCAAAAATCAGACGCCACACGGGCACATCCCGTCGCTCGCCCACGATCCGCAGAACTTGGGCGCGAGCGACACGACGCCGCTCTTCCTGTTTGGCTTGGGCGCGTTTCGTCGCGCGCTGGGCGAGCCCGATTTCTTGGATCGCGCCGCGCAGAAGGCCATCACCTGGATGCGCTATCAATCGCCGGACGATCGCGCGATGGTCGCGCAGCTGCCGACCACCGACTGGCGCGACGAGCATTGGGTGTACGGCTATGGCCTGTACGTCAACGCGCTCGTGCACGCTTACCTGCCGATGTACGGCCTCCACGAGGAGGCCGCCGCGCTCAAGTTGGCGATCAACGGACTCGAAAGTTCTGATCCTCGACAGCCCGGAGACGCGCTGATCGGGCTGGCCCTGCCCAACGCAGCGCACTACGCTACCGGCTCGTTCAAGATCTTCCATGACAATCGCTGCGACGTACTCGGCAATTCTCTGGCCATCCTGAGCGGGATTGCCGATGCCGCGCGCGCGCAGCAGCTGATCGACTACATCGAGACGAGCTGCGAGAGACTGCGTACGGGGGGCCAGCTACTCGGCCTGCTCCCACCCTGCTTTTTCCCGTACATTCAGCCGGGTGACGACGATTGGCGCGCGCGCTATGCAATCTACAATCAGCCGGGCGAGTACCATAATGGCGGCGTCTGGCCGTTCGTGTGCGGGTTCTACGTCGCAGCGTGCGTTTCCGCCGGCCGCCACGAGCTGGCACGACAAAAGCTCGAAGCGTTGGCAGCTCTGGTCAAGCCCTGGCACGAAGATGAATGCGAGTGGGGCTTCAACGAGCAGGTGCGCGCGCAAACCGGCAAACCCATCGGTCGCGACTGGCAGACCTGGTCGGCGGCGATGTTCCTGTATGCGCACGAGTGCGTGGCGACCCAAACCACTCCGTACTTCGGCTAGCTAGCGAGCCAGTCGCGGATTCAACGTTCTTTGCGGTACATGCGCATCGCGATCGGCGCGCTGATGCCGACGATGACGGCCGATGCGGCCAACGTCCAGACGATGTCTCCAGCGACGTCGGTACCGTGCATCAAGCCGCGTGAGGCGTTGGTCAGATGCGAGACGGGGTTGACCTGCACGAACACCTGCAGCCAGCCCGGCATGGTCTTCGGCTCGACGAAGATGTTGCTGGCGAAGGTGAGCGGCATCAGGAACAGGAAGCTGGTGGTCATCACCGATTCGGGCGTCTTCACCAACATGCCAAAGATGATCCAAATCCAGGACACCGCGAAGGCAAACACCAGCACCAGACCAAACGCGAGCAGCACGCCGAGCGCGCCCGCCGCCGGACGAAAACCCAAAATCAGCCCGAGCCCGATGATCAACAACGATGCCACGGAGTAGCGAAACAGATCACCGGCCAGCGCGCCCAGCACCGGGGACGGCTGCCACATCGGCAGCGACCGAAAGCGATCGAACAGGCCCTTCTGAATGTCGCTGTTGACCCCAACGCCGGTGTACACGGTGATGAAGATGATGGTTTGCACCAGGATCCCGGGCAACAAGAACTGAATGTAAACCTCCGGTGAGCCGGCGAGGGCGCCACCGAACATGTACGTGAACAGCAAGGTGAACATGATCGGTGTCACGGTCACGTCGAACAGCTGAAAGGGCACGTGCTTGATCTTCAGCATGGCGCGCCAGGCCAGCGTGATGACCGTCGAGAGCGCGCCGGCCGGTGCGCGCCGCGGCGGCAGCTTCAGCGCTTCGCCGCGCGTGGAGAGGTCGTCCATACTCACGATGCCAGCTCCTTCTCGGCGGCGGGCGCTGCCGGTGGTCGGCCCGTCAGCGTGAAGAACACATCATCGAGACTAGGCGAACCGAGCGCAAAATCAGTCAACTCGATCCGGGCGGCGCTCAGAGCGCTCAACACTTCTGCCGCGACGGACGCGCCGGAGACCTTCACCGAGATCGCGGTGGGGTCGGTGTTGGGCAGCACCGCATCGCCGACGATGCGGCTGACCAGCGCGCGCGCTTCCTCGCGCCGAGTCGGGTCAGCCAACTGAAAGCGGAGCGCGTTGCCGCCGAGCGATGATTTGAGCTCGTGGCTCGTACCTTCCGCGATCACGCGCCCGTTGTCGATCACTGCCATGCGCTCGGCGAGCCGATCCGCCTCTTCCAAGTACTGCGTGGTCAGGAGCACCGTGGTGCCATCGGCCGCGATCTGACGCACGAGATCCCAAACTTGGTTGCGGCTGCGAGGGTCGAGGCCGGTCGTCGGTTCGTCCAGGAACAAGAGCTCCGGTCGGGTGACGAGGCTGGCCGCGATGTCGATGCGACGCCGCATGCCGCCCGAGAACGTGCGCACTTGTTTGCCGGTGGCTTCGCTGAGCCCGAACGCGCTCAGCAGCTCCGTGGCCCGGTTGCGCGCCTCGCCCCAAGACATGCCCAAGAGCCGGCTGATCAACACCAAGTTTTCCTGCCCGGTCAGGTCCTCGTCGACCGAGGCATACTGACCAGTGAGGCTGATCTTCTGGCGCACTGCCTTTGCGTCGCGCACTACATCGAGTCCGAGCACCATGGCTTTGCCGCCGCTCGGCTCGAGCAGAGTGCTGAGCACGCGAATTGCGGTGGTCTTCCCGGCGCCGTTCGGGCCCAGCAGACCGTACACCGAGCCACTTCTGATGGTGAGGTTCAGCTCATCCAAGGCCGGTTTTTCACCGAACGTTTTGCGCAAGCGCTCGGTCTCGATGGCGTTACTCATGCCACCTCGTCCGGGATTGCCCGCGGGATGTCAAGGGATCGGCAAGGCGACCCCGCATTCTCCCTGAGGGGTGATTGATTTTTTGATGGTCGTGCTTCCCGGCGCAACCGTCCCAGCCTTCGGCGACGCGGGACGCATCGAAGTGCACACTCGAACCGCGCAGAGTGCGTGAGGCTGAGGCACATGAAGGTGCTTATGCGACAGGCGCACGCGCGCGATCGGCGCGCGGCGAAACCCGCCAGAAGGTTCGATGGTGTTGCGAATTGCCCGGGTTCAACGGTGTTGCGGCGAGGTTCGTTCGAGCACCCTACACCTACCAGACCCTCGTAAACGTATTAGGATATCATGATAGAGGTGAGTGGCGCGTGAGGAGGGAGTGAGTGAAAGCCGAAGTGCCGAACTTGACGCGCGGAATAGAACTGGACAGCTCACGCTATCCCCTGGTTTTCATGCACGCGGGCGCGAGCTACGCGCAGGCGGATTGGAACCAGTTGATGAAACGCATCATCGAGCTGATCCAAAGCGGGCCCTTCGGGTTGATCAACGATACGCGCGGAAGCCCAATGCCCAATCCGCTGCAGCGCCGCGCGATTGCCCAAATGTACACGGAGCACGAAGCAAAGGTTCGTAGAAACTTCCTGGCCTCGGGCATCGTTGGCAGCTCGAGCCTCGTCAATGGCGTGCTCACTGCGCTCAATTGGCTGAAGCCTCCCCCGCATCCGGTGAAAGTTTTTCTCTCGCGCGACGCCGCGGAGACTTGGGTGCTCGCACATTTCTCGACCGAAATGTGCGAGCGCGTCGCGCGGGCGTCAGCGCCGCAGCCGGTTGCGCTGCCAGCGATCTGAGTCGATCTGCGTCGATCTGCGTCGGCAGAATTACGAAGTTGTAATCATGCCGGCAATGGATTGACGAACCGGCGGCGGTAGCCGAGCTTGGCGCCGTGAAATTTCGTCGCAGCGCTCCAGGCCTGTTGATCTCGACCGCAATCATCGTGATCGGCATGATCACCGCGGTCTCACTGCTGCTCACATCGCAGATGCTGGGCAACGCGGAGGCCGATGGCTTCCGCTTGATGCGCGACGTGCTGACGAGCACGTTGAGAGCCACGGAAGAGAAGGCTCTGGTACGCGCAGAGCTGGTCAGCGCCATGCCGGCGGTGCGCACCGCGTTCAATCAGCGCGACCGCGCGAAGCTGCTTTCCGAAACTCAGGACATGTTCAAGGAACAGGCCGAAAAATACGGCCTCGATCAGGCGCAGTTCCACGTACCACCCGGGGTCTCGTTCCTGCGCTTGCATCGCCCGGAGAAATTCGGCGACGACCAAACCAGCTATCGTCCGATGCTCACCGAAGTGAACCGCGACAAGGTGCTGCGCAAAGGGGTTGCCATCACCCGCGCCGGGCCGGCGATCGCGGGCATCGTGCCCATCTTCGACGACGCAGGCCAACACACGGGCAGCTTCGAGATGGGGCTCGAGTTTTCGCCCATGCTCGACAAGATCAAGCAATCGTACGGGCTGGAGGCCGCGGTATTCATCGACGAGAAGATGCTGCGCGAGATCTCGACGGATCTCGGCGGCGACGTGCTCACGCCGGAGAAGCGCGTCGGCAAATACATTCGCTTCCACGCCACGCACCCCGTGTTGTTGCGCTCCCTCGTCACCGATCGCGACATCGCCGTGACCGACGCGACGACCTACGAACGCATCGCTTCTGGCACGCCTTGGGGTGTTCAACTCGTACCGATGTACAACTACATGAACAAGCAAATAGGCGTGTACGCCCTGGCCATGGATTTCAGCGTCACTCGCGCCGCACAAGGGCGAAGCAAAGTATGGCAATTCTTGGCCGCGCTGTTCGGGGTGGTGCTCACCGCGGGCATGATTCTAATCGTGGTGCGCGGTCTGTTGCTGTCACCGCTGAAGGCGCTGAGCGATCGTTTCGCCGCGCTCGTCGAAGGCGACACTTCACGAGCCGCGGATGCCATGGATAGCTACTGTGACGAGCTGAAGTCACTGAGCGCGAGCTACGAGCGTCTACGCTCGGCAGAGAAGCAATGACCCGCCGACGCGCCCGTCCCCGGGTACCGCGCGCGCTGGGCCTCTTCGTCCTCACCGCGTTGTTCTGCATTTCACTCGCGCTCTTCCCGCACAAGAGCCGCGGTCAGTCGAAGTCGCGAGACACCCGCGACGCCGGTAGCCACTCCTCGGTGCTGGCAGCCAGTCCTGCCCCAGAGCAGCAAAGCCCGTTGGCCGCTCCGGGTGCCGCGCACGGTGCAGTCCCCGCGGCTACCAATCCGCGCCCCCCAGAGCTCGAAGAAGAAGCGACCATCCCGATGGGCCGCGGTTTGCCCGTGGTCGTGCGCGTGGCGTTTTTCTTTCTCGAGTTGAAAGAGCTCGACGACACCAAAGGCGAGTTCGAAGCCATCACGGACATGCGCCTGCATTGGAGTGATCTGCGCCTCGCGTACCCCGCGCAAGAAGCCGCGCGTGGCTACAAAGAGTATCGCGGCAGCGCCGCCGACAAGCGGCTCGCGACGATTTGGAAGCCGCATGTCGAGCCCACGAATCGCCTCGAGGTCGACGATAACGTCGGGCGCCGTGTGCGCATATTCCCGAATGGCGACGTGGAGACCATCGAGCGTCGCTCGGGCCGGTACAAAATCAAGATCGACGCCCAGCGCTTCCCGTTCGATCGCCAGTTCCTGAAGCTCGAGTACATCGTCCGCGAAGACACGACCGACGCCGTAGTGCTGGACTTCGAGAACGAAGACGTCGAGTGGAGTCGAACCGCGAAGGACGCCGAGCTCGCAGGTTGGCGTCTCGGCCTCGTCGATCTCAGCCGTAGCGTCGTTCCCGGATGGAACGGCGATCGCTACTCGCGGGTGGCGGCTTCGCTGTTCGTGGATCGCCTGCCGACTACGGGCATTGCGCCCATCTTCATCCCGCTGATCGCCTCGCTGCTCATCCCGCTGCTCGCGATTTGGATGAATAAGGCGACCGAAGACGGCTTCGAAATCGAGGCCTTCGAGCTGGCGAACATCAGTATCGGCGGCCTGTTCTCGGTGATCGCGCTGAGCTTCGCCATCTACTCTTCGTACGGCATGATCGCCGGCGGCGACAACACCGTCACTCGACTCTTCGGTCTCAATTACATGACGCTCGCGCTGTCGCTCAGCGTCGTGATCGCGTTCTACCGCTTCAACTTTCCCCGTCGCCTGTTCGGTCGCTACGTCGAAGAACAGCTGTTCTTGTTCATCTGCTGGGCCCTGCCCATCCTCACCCTCGGCACCAGTATCGCGTTTCTGCTGGTTGCGGCTGCCTAGCGCTCACATTTCGAGAGCGATCTCGCGGCGCGATTCACCCGCGCTTCAACCGCCCAGCGTCGAGCGAGGGGCGTGCCCTGATCGCGCGACGCGCGCCGCGAAGTGGCGGCGTTCGCCAGCCCTCTGCGAACGATCGTCGATTGACGCCGAAGGCTGCGCCGACCGCGGCTTGTTGCGTGACCATCAACAAACATTCAAAGGACCGATTCGATGTTTCCGAGTGAGCAGATAACAAAGGAGTCAGCGCCTGAACTCGGTAATTTGCGGGGACGTGTGCGACGAAACGAATTGCCGATCGCTACGTAATGAGTGATCGTGTGGGCGCCGCGGGTCGGTTACGTGGCTGGTATGTTTGTGCGCCTCACGGGCGCATTGATACCGACTCACCGGTGGGGGCTCGCCCGCAATCGAGCCTCTGCAACTAGCGACTCTTCCCTTCGACTAGGAGCAAGTAACATGTCCATCATCAATCGTTGTGCTCGGCCCGCTTATTCGGGAGGGCACGTTCATGTCTAAGCGAGGTTATCTACTTCCCTTGGCTGCCGTGCTCGGTGTGGTCGCAGTCCAAGCGTGCAGCGATAGCGACACAACCACCCCTCCAGGCAGCGCTGGCAGCGCCGGAAGGACAGAAGCCGCCGGCGGCCGTTCTGGCGGTGCTGGTCACGCTGGAGCCGCGCCGGCCGCTGGTGCAACGAACGAAACTGCAGGCCAAGCCGGTGAGAGCACGGGCGACGCGGGTGCAGCGGGTGCAGCGGGTGCAGCGGGCGGCGCCGAAACTGGCGGAGGTTCGGGCACCGCGGGCGCGCCCAACGGCGGCAACGCCGGCGCTACCACGGGCGGCAACGCCGGCGTGGGCGGGACGCTGACAACGGGCGGCAATGCCGGCGTGGGCGGCAACACCGCGGGCGTAGGCGGCAATGCCGGCGTGGGCGGCAATGCCGGCGTGGGCGGGGCGAGCGGAGGCACGGCTGGTACAGGCGGCGCCACGAGCACCACGTTCACATTGCAAACGACGACTCTCGGCCAAGTGATCGCGACTGCAGCCGGCAAGAGTTTGTATGTTCTCAAGACAGATACGGTCGCAACCGCTACGACGCCGCCCGTGACCACGTGCACTGGCGGCTGCCTCGCGGTATGGCCGATCTACTACGGGACTCCGATCAGTGTGCCAGTCGGCTTGCAAGCCGCGGACTTCGGTAGCTACGACCGCGGCGGGGGCGTGATGCAGAGCACGTACAAAGGCTGGCCTCTGTACACGTACACGCCCGACGCCGTCATCGGGGACGTTTTGGGCGAGGGCATCGGCGCGAAGTGGTACACGGCGAAATCGCCGTTCGTCTCGCCCTAGCCGCGCGCGTGGCGCAGGTGACGGCGGGTCGCGAGCTACGGCGCGCGCGTTCGCGGGTCGTCGTGCGGATTGACGTAGTCGATCCCGAGCGGACCATTCGCGGTCACCTGAGTCACGTATTCGCCGGACTTCGCCCAGTGAAAGTGCGGCGTGTTGCCCGGAAGAACGATGACACTTCCCGGCGGGTACGCCCTCAACTTTTCGGCTGCGAATTTGTCGCCGATCCCAATATAGAAGACGCCCGACATTACCGTGTAGATCCGGTCTTCGGGATGAACGTGAGGCAACAGCTTCACGCCATCCGGTACTTTCACGCGGACGACGTAGGGCGAGCTCGTGCTCGTATCACCGACCAACACCGCCAGGCGCACCGATGGCGGAAACGCGGGGAACGGCGCCCACTGAATGTTCTCGGGCAGGATTTCACCGAACGCCTTCCCTGGCAAGCCTCGCGCAGCGTACACGAGCGCCGGAAAGAGCAGGCCCAACAACAGCACGAGCGCGAGGATTGGCCCCGTAGTCTCTCTTGGAAATTTCATCAGTCACCTCCTGTGGCTGTTGCTGCCCGCGTCGCCAAATCTCCATTGTCCATTGGTGCCGATCCTGACTCGGTGCTTCGCTGCGCCGTGGCGGATCAGCCCTTGCACGTCACGATTTTCGCTCGCACGTAGGGAGGTCATCCCAACTGGGGTGTAGGGCGAACGTCCCGCTCACCCGCTAGCCCGCTAAGATTTGGCTATTCAATCAAGCACGGCGTGTCTTGGACTTCTTCGGGTTGGGCTTTGGCTCTGCGCTGACGAGCGTGCCAACGCCCTCCATGGATTTGTCGAACCTCATCGGCCGGCAGTCGGCGATCGCCCGCGGGTCGAACGCGTCATCCGACATGACGCCCCAGATCTTGCGCATTTGCATGCCAATATTGCCCGCATCGTAGAGCGGAAAGACTGCCGCTTCGCGCAAGAATTTTTCGAGCGGGTGGCGCTTGTCCAGAGCGTTGACGCCCATCGCCTGCATCGCGCGAAATACCGTATTGAACAGCATCTCGCCGCAGAACACCTTGGCCATCGCGCCAACGGCATGACCTTCCGAATCGTGCTGATCCAGGTAGTGTGCGGCCTTCCAGGAGAAGGCACGGCAAGCTTCGATTTTCATGGCAACGTCTGCGAGCAGATAGCCCACTGCCTGGTGATGAATGATCGGCGCGTTTCCCCCCGCGGTGTAGGTCTTCGACCACTGCAGAACATACTCATAGGCCGATCGCGCCACCCCGACTGCCGCGATCGCGGCCACCGGTCCCGACCAGGTAAATGCTTTGCTGATGATCAGATCGCCGTCACCGATCGCGAACGCATTCTCTTCCGGCACCCGACAATCTCGAAAGACGATCGAATTGTTTTGGCACAGCCGGTGACCCAGCTTGGAGATCGGCTGTTCGTAAGTCACGCCCCGCGCCCCACGCGGCACGATCAAGCCGCTCAGGCCGGATTTGCCGCCCTTCTGCGGATCGGTGCGCACGATGCAAACATTGACGTTGGCTCCCTTCAGGTCCCAACCCCCGGAGTTCGAAGGCCAATACTTCGAACCGTTGAGCACGTACTCGCCGCGCCCCTTGTCGTGCCTGGCGGTTAGCCCGATGCCCGTGGGATGAGCGCCGGGGTGATCGAAGTTGGCAGTGCCACCCGGCGTACCCGCGGCCTCGCTGACGGTCCAACCCGCGAGGTACTCACCGCGCGGATCGCTGGTCGCCTCGCCGATCCACTTCCGCTTTTGCTCTTCCGAGGCAAACCAAGCGATCGGCATGAGCGCAAGGCCGTTCACGAGCAATACGGTCGCAAATCCAGGATCTATTGCCGCGATTTCTTCCGCGACAATCTGAAGATCGACATTGCTGACCCCGCCCCCGCCATACTGCTTGGGCAGAAAGCCCATCGCGAAACCGAGCTTGTAGCACTCGACGTACGCGCCCTTCATGAGCTGAAATGCCCTTTGTGTGTCGGGTTCCTCGTCGGCCACTTTCACGAGCGGCTGCAGGATCTCGAGGGCAAACTCCCTGGCGTTTCGTTGCAGTTTTCGTTGCGCGCCGGTCAGCGTGAAGTCGATTGCCATGTTCGCAGCTCCTGAAGGCGAAGCGTGCCTTCACGGCGTGCCCGCATGCCTCACGCAGGAGGTATAAACCGGAAGCGACAAGCCCCGCCACCGCGCTGCATGCACTCTTGGTGCTCGACTTCCGCCCCCATCAGCCCGGAGAGGAACCCGATGTCGAAGCGGCAGACCTCCGGATAGTCCTTCGACAGGTCGTGGTAGACGCAATTCTTACATTCCACGCGCGGTAGTTTGTCGGTGCCGTTTGGCGAAACCGTGCGCGCCACGAAGCCAGTTTCGTTCATGATCTGCACGATCTCCGCGATGCGCTCGGGCCGGTTCTTGCCGATCAAGCGCGGAATGAGGTCGGCAGACATCTTCACGCCCAGGTCATACATGTATTGGCCGGCCTCCTCCTCACCGAGCCGATCGCGAAGGGTGCGGATGAGCAGCTTGGAAAACCATGAATACTGTTTCGGGAAGCGGTTGGCTCCCTCCTCCGTCAGAACATAGACGTGCAGGGGGCGGCCGGCGGTCTTGCGCGAGCCGCCCTTCCGGACGAAGCCATCGCGCTCGAGCGTGATCAGCTGTTGGTTGAGCGCGGTCCTGCTCAAGCCGACCGCGGCCACCAATTCATCCAGCGTCGCGCCCGACTTGTGCTGGAGCAGGTAGTCCAATACGGCTTGCTGGCTATTTCCTGGACTGACCATGTTTCACGCGTGTTGCGGATTCTGTGCAATACACCGATAGAGGCTCGACGCGCCGAACGCTTGCAACTTTTACCTAAGCAAAGCGGCAAATCCACGCATTTCGAAATGTGCCCCGATACCGAGCCGTCCTGAGCACTGCCACCGCTCGCACTTCAGCTCGCGAACGTCACTGAACTTCGCGCTCTTCCCCGGTTGACCCTCACCACTTTCATCTATTATTATAGTTTTTATAGACGTAACTGGTAAAGCGAAGTCGATGCCATGGCGGTCGGGGTCCAGCAAAAACCGGACGATGAGATTTTTCGGGACGTACTCGCGTCGCTCCAACGAAATGAGTCGCGCCCGCGAGGGCATCGAGGCGCCGTCGAACGACCGCTAACGATGCCGGCTGCTCGCTCCAGCAAGGTCGAAGGTGAAGCCAACCAGCGAAGGACAGAAGTGCTTCTCGAACAGGCTCGACGCCTGAGTCGCGTCGGGACCTTCACGATCGATGTCGAAGCCGACGAACATGACTGGTCGGACGAGCTGTATCGGATCCTGGAGGTCCAGCCAGGCAGCGAGGTCGGGTTCGAGATTCTGAGGAGCCGAGTGCATCAGGACGATCGGCCCGATTTCGATGCCGCGGTAGCAAAGTCCTTCGGCAGTGGATCGGTTTTCGATCGGATCTTCCGCGTGACCACGCCGAACGGAACGGTCAAGCATTTACGTGTCGTGTCACACTTCATGAAAGGAGCCGCGGACCAAGCGCTGATCATCGGCTCCGTTCAGGACGTGAGCGAAAGCAAGAACGCCGAACAGGCACTGAGAGCCAGTGATGCCGAGAGGAAGCGTGCTCATGCGCAATTGTCCGAAGCGCAACATCTGAGCAAGACCGGAAGCTTCACCTCCGATCTCCATCTGGATGAACACACTTGGTCGGACGAGTACTACCGAATCTTCGAGCTCTGCCCCAACACACGGCCCCGCGTCGAGGCGGTGCGCGCTCGCGTGCATCCCGACGATCTTGCGCGGTTCGATGCGGAGCTCCAGCGCGGGCTCGCCGGGAGTAACGCTGACTTCACCTTTCGCATCGTGACGCCGAAGGTTGGCCTCAAGTATCTGCGCGGCGTCGCCCGCGTCATCGAGCATGTCGCCGGGCGTCCCATCTTCATGGGCACCGTCCAAGACGTAACCGAAGCCAAGCTCGCCGAGGCCGCGTTGACCAGCAGGGAAGCCGACTTGCGCAAGGCCTACAGTTACCTGACCGAAGCGCAGAGCCTCAGTAAGACGGGCAGCTTCACCTGGGACGTATTGGGCGACGAACACAACTGGTCCGAGGAGATCCGTCGCTTCTTCGGTTTTGGTCGCGATGCCAAAGTCACGATCGAGATGATCCAACGCGCCATTCACCCCGACGACAAGGCCGAGGTGGAAAGGGTGATCGGCGGCGCCGTAGAGGGTCGGGACTTCGATATCACTTTCCGCATCCTGACGAGCACGGGCGCGGTTCGGCACGCGCATGTCGTCGGGCACCGGATCGCCCACATCACCGATCGCCCCGTCTTTCTCGGCGCGCTGCAAGACGTGACGGAAAGCGTGGTCGCGCAGGCCGCCTTGAAGGGCAGCGAAACGGAGCTGAGGCGCGCAAACAGCTATCTGACGATCGCGCAGCGGCTGAGCAAAACCGGCAGCTTCACCTGGGACCCCACCACGAACGAGAGCCGCTGGTCCGACGAGATGTATCGGATCTTCGGGCTCGCGGGCAACGGTCCCGTGCCCGCGGGGCTGGCCAGAAAGCTAGTCCATCCAGACGACATGCCGGTGATCGACGCGTTGATGCGAAACGCTCGAGGCGGGCAGGATTTCGACGTCGAGTTCCGATTGGTCACGTCGGAGGGCGCGATCAAACACGTTCACATCGTCGGAAATCAGCTCGACGAAACTTCGGACCACCCCGTGTTCGTGGGCGCCGTGCAAGACGTCACGGATCGCAAGCTCGCAGAAGAGGGTCTTTCGCGAGCGCGCAGTGAGCTCGCTCACGTGGCGCGGGCAACCGCGCTCAGCGCCGTCACGGCCTCGATTGCTCACGAAGTGAACCAGCCGCTCGCGGGCATCATCACGAACGCCGACACGTGCTTGCGAATGTTGGCGCTGGATCCGCCCAACATCGAGGGCGCGCAAGCCACGACCCAGCGCGCGATCCGTGACGGGCACCGGGCGTCTGAGGTGGTGAAGCGCTTGCGCGCCCTGTTCGCCGGCAAGCCGCTCGGCAACGAACGGGTGGACATCAACGACGCTGCGCGCGAGATTCTGCTGCTTTCTTCCAGCGAACTGCAGCGTGAGCGAGTGGTTTTGCAGACCAATTTCGCCGTCGATCTGCCAATAGCGATCGGCGATCGAGTCCAGCTTCAGCAAGTGATCCTGAACTTGGTCCTCAACGCCGCGCAGGCGATGCGATCCATCCACGGCAGGCCGCGCGATCTGCGAGTATCGACCGCGCGCTGCGGCAGCGGCCAAGTCGTGCTTGCGGTGTGTGACTTGGGCGTGGGCGCGGACGCGGAAAGCCTCGAACAGCTATTCAGCGCATTTTACACGACGAAGCCGGAAGGAATGGGCGTCGGACTTTCGATCAGCCGCTCGATCATCGAAGCGCACGGCGGCCGCCTCTGGGCGAGCCGCAACGACGGACCGGGGTTGACCGTTTCTTTCTCGATCCCGATTGCCAGTGCAGCAATGTAGCGGTTTTCGGCAGCTCCGCTCGGTGACGGCACACTGGAACATCGCCTCGAGTCTTTCACTGCTAGCGCCACGATCTGCGCTGGCGTAGGCGGAGGTAGTCGGTCGACACCCACGTCGATTGATGCGCTCCGTTGGTCTTTTTGTGGACGACCGCGAACACCGACTCGAAATGTGAGAAGCTGCTAGGAGCGTCCTTGTCGTTGGCAAAGATCGCAAACCAGATCTGAACCAACGCACGCGCCTGAATGCCCATGAAACGCAATCGAATCAGGGGTCTCGTTTTCGGTACCCTCGTCCTGAGCAGCTGTTCGCTGGCTGCTTGCGCAACCGCGTTGGACAACGCCGTTGGCGATCCTTCTGAGGGAGTGAGCGGGCAGAGCACTGCCGGCGCTAGCGGCTCGGGTGCGTCGGAAGGCGGCACTGCCGGCGCGGGCGTGGCTGGTGCAACTGGCGGAGCGAACGCCGGCGGTGCAACAGGCACGGGTGGTGCGACAAGCGGCGGCAAGGGCGGCGGCGGAGCCGGTGGCACCGCAAGCGGCGGCAAGGGCGGCGGCGGAGCCGGTGGCACCGCAAGCGGCGGCAAGGGCGGCGGCGGAGCCGGTGGCACCCCAAGCGGCGGTAAGGGCGGCGGCGGAGCCGGTGGCACCGCAAGCGGCGGCAAGGGCGGCGGCGGAGCCGGTGGCACCGCAAGCGGCGGTAAGGGCGGAAGCGGCGCGGGTGGTTCAGCGAGTGGCGGAGGTGGCGTCCCAAGCGGCGGCAAAGGCGGCACAGCGGGCAGCGGCGGAGCTGGCACCGGAACCGTCGCTGAACTCGACTTGTCCACGTTTCAGCCGGTCGGGGCCGGCACCTACAACGGCACTACCCACACCCTGACTGTGGTGGCGCAGCCATTTTTCCAGTTCCCGTTGCCGAAAACATTCACCACGGGCCAGAGCGTTGCCGTGCACGTCACCGGAACGAACAACGGCAGCGCCGGCATACGCAGTTGGCTGGTCAATGCTTCACAAACCACGTTGTCCAATGTCGTGACGACGTACGTCGCCGCCGGCCTACCCTCCGGGAGCTTCACCTTGGACTATACGCTGACCGCTACGGATACCGCTGGATTGCTGTTCTACAAGGGACCAAGCGTCGGCACCAACATCGACAACGTTTCGATCTCGTCCATCACCGTTACCTACTGAACGCCAGGAATAGCAAGGTTCGAGCAGCGGCGCCCCTCAACGAAGTGTCATGACACACAGTCGCCGCTTCGTGCCCTTGGCCCTCAGCTTGCTTACAGCAGCGGCGTGCGGCAGCGAGGCGAGCCCAAGCTCGGATGGATCTACGCCCGCCAGCGGCGGTGCGAGCGCGGGCATGGGGACCGGTAACGGTGGCAGCGGCGCTGTGGTTGGCGTGGCGGGTAACGAGCCGAGCGCAGGCGGATCGTCTGCCAGCAATTCGACCCCAAACGGCGGCTCCGGTGCCAGCGGGGGTTCGAACATGGCGGGCAGCTCGGCAAGCGCCGGCACTGGCAGCGCTGGCAAGGGCAGCGGGGGACAAGGCAGCGGTTCGTGCGTGCCTTCGAGCTGCGGCTCGCACAAGTGGGCCTGCTTTCACATGCCGAACCCCGCCGGCAGCGGCTTGCCCAACGCGGCCAGTTATCAGGATCTGGGCAACGGCATCGTGCGCGACAACGTAACCTGCCTCGAGTGGGAGAAGACACCCGCGACCGCGGCCGGCGACACCGCGAGCTGGGACGGCGCCCTCTCTTACTGCAACGAGCTCGAGCTAGGCGGAAGCTCTGATTTTCGCGTGCCCACTCGTGTGGAGCTCGCGTCGATCGTCGATTTCAGCAAGAGCCCGGCCATCAACAGCCAAGCCTTTCCCAACGCCAAGGGCGGCTATCACCGAACGGCATCGGATTGGATCTTGGATATCAAGCAAATCGGCGCCGGCGCCGGCAAAGACTTCGCGTGGATTTACAACATGAGCGTTGGCCTGACGAGCAACGCTTACTCGCGCGCCAGCGCGGCCGAAGTGCGCTGCGTGCGCGGCAACGGTGCTGGTGAAGAGCCGACCAGCCCGGCGCTTGCGCCGCCCAACCAATACACTGCGATTGCCCCAGGCGAAGTGCAGGACAACTACACTGGCCTAATCTGGCAGGCGGGATCGTCGGATGCTGTGATGGCATTCGAGGCCGCGCCCGCGTATTGCTCGACCCTCGCGCTCAACGGCCATGCGTTCCGCGTGCCCACCATGACCGAGCTGACCACGCTCGTGGACGAGGCCCAGGTCGCGCCCGCGATCAATCGCACGATGTTCCCCGGCACCAAGTCGGGCAAGGGGATCTTCTATTGGTCGTCGCAGGCGTACGTAAAGAGCACTGGTCAAGGCTGGGGCCTCAACTTCGACGACGGCTTCACCGGCTACAACGCAGGCGCCGCTGACGCTTGGAACAGCTTCCCGACCGCCTGGGTCCGCTGCGTGCGCTAGCTGAGCAGTAGGGACGGCGAGCTTGCCCTCAGAACGTGCCGAACGCGCGCAGTTCGCCGCGCGTGCCGTCCGCCGAAAAGATCGGCGTAACACCGAATCGAGACGACGCAGGCGATTCCACGGGCGCTTCGTGCGCAAGGAAAACGGCATCGAGGATCGACGCCAGCACCATGCCCGTGCCAACGCCGAGCGCGACACCGCTAGTGCATTCCTTGTAAGACGAATGACCACAATCGGCCGAGACCAACGCCAAGAATCCAATCAACGGGGGCGTGAAGATACGCAGGCTCGCGCTCGCAACCGCCATGCCCGGCCGTTCATGCAGCGAGTGAATCGCGACCGGCGCGAGCACATAGCTGAACGTGCCGCCCAAGAGCAGGCCCTCCGCGACGTGCGTATCCGAGCTAGCGTTGCTCGCCATCGCCAGCCCAAGCCCGGTGCCGAGCAAGCCAAGCGACACCGCGTCAGCGAGAAGTACCTGGCCTCCGTACCACGCGGGCTCAGGCTTCACGCTGGACGGTGCAGGTTCACGCGGCTGTGGTGCCACAGTCACACTCGGCACCGCCGGCGATGCGCGGACCGCTGCCGCCGGCGCGCTCGAATCCCGCCCATTGTCCGAGGGTTGCGCCGACGCCAAGCCAGACAATGCGCACGCCGACAAGCCCCAACCCACGGCAATTGCTTTCACCACATCCCCCGCCTAGCACGAGGCGTGCCGCTGGCGATTCAGCGGCACGCGCTAAAACGTGACTTACTCGGCGGCAACCGGATCGCTATGCATGAGGTGCTCGAACGCACCCAGCGCCGCCTTGGCGCCGTCACCGGTGGCGATGATGATCTGCTTGTAGGGCACGGTCGTGGCGTCTCCAGCTGCAAAGACGTTGGCTACGGAGGTGCGGCCTTTGGCATCGACGACGATCTCGCCGTACTTGCTGAGCTCGACGACGCCCTTCAAGAAGTCCGTGTTGGGCAATAGCCCAATCTGCACGAACACGCCTTCGGCATCGACGCTCTTCAGGGTGCCGGTCTTGCGTTCTTCGTAGGTCAAGCCCACGACCTTGCGGCCGTCACCGCGAACTTCGGTGGTACGGGCGTTGGTCAAGATCTCGACGTTCGGCAGGCTCCGCAGCTTGCGTTCGAGTACGGCATCCGCTTTCAACTGGTCCGCGAACTCGAGCAGGGTCACGTGGGCCACGATGCCGGCAAGGTCGAGCGCGGCTTCCACACCCGAGTTGCCGCCGCCGATCACCGCGACGCGCTTGCCCTTGAACAAAGGGCCGTCGCAATGGGGACAATAGGTAACGCCGCGGGTCCGATACTCGGTTTCACCGGGTACGTTCATGTCGCGCCAGCGCGCGCCCGTCGCCACGATCAATGTCTTGGTGCGCAGGATCGCGCCGCTCTCGAGCTCGACGGTGACGAGCGGTCCCGGTTTCACGGCCTTGACCCGTTGATTTTTCATCAAATCGACCGGATACGAGAGCACGTGTTGTTCGAGCGCGGAGGCAAACTGCGGCCCCTCCGTGTGCTCGACGGAGATGAAATTCTCGATCGCCAGAGTATCGAGCACCTGACCACCGAAACGCTCGGCGACGATGCCCGTGGCAATGCCTTTGCGCGCCGCATAGATGCTGGCCGCGGCGCCCGCGGGACCTCCGCCGACGATCAGCACATCGAACACGCCCTTCTTGGATAGCTCTTGCGCCTTGCGCTCTTGGCCACTCTTGTCGATCTTGTTCAAGACCTCTTCGAGCTCCATGCGGCCCTGCCCGAAACGCTCACCGTTCAAGTAGATGGTGGGTACGGCCAGAATTTGCCTCTCCTCTACCTCGCTCTGAAACAGCGCGCCATCGACGGCCACGTGCTCGATGCCGGGGTTGAGAGCGGCCATGATATTGAGCGCCTGAACTACGTCCGGACAGTTCTGACAGCTCTGGGAAAAGTAGGTCTCGAACTTGAGCGGTTGGTTGAGCTCGCGGACCTGATCCAGAACTTCTGGTCCGACCTTGGGCGGGTGCCCACTCACGTGAAGCAGAGCCAAGACGAGTGAAGTGAACTCGTGGCCGAGCGGCAGACCCGCAAAACGCACCCGCGACGGGTGGCCCGGACGGGCAACCGCGAACGACGGCACGCGAACGCCCGGTGGACGCTCGGTCGTGATGGACACGAGTTGCGACTCGCCGCGAATCTCCTCGAGCAAAGTGGCGACCTCGCGCGATGCGTCCGACTCGTCGAGCGCGGCGCGCAGTTCGATCGGGCCCTTGAGGTGAGCCAAGTACTGAGCGAGCTGAGAGCGGAGTTGATCGTCGAGCATAGCGGGTCCTTTCGTGTCAGGGGAGCAGTGCAAAGTTCGAGAGACCTCGGCGGCACTGCCGACGCGAGATCTCTCGAACAATCGCGGGCGTCGACTCAGATCTTGCCGACGAGGTCGAGAGACGGCTTGAGCGTCTTCGCGCCTTCTTGCCACTTCGCCGGGCAAACCTCGCCCGGATGGGAGGCTACGTATTGAGCGGCTTTCACCTTGCGCAAGAGCTCGCTCGCATCGCGACCGATGCCGTTGTCGTGGATCTCCGCGATCTTGATCTTGCCTTCGGGATTGATCACGAAGGTGCCGCGGTAGGCGAGGCCTTCTTCTTCGATCAGCACGTCGAAGGCGCGCGACAGCGTGGTCGTCGGGTCGCCGATCAGCGGGTAGTTGACCTTCTTGATGGCTTCCGACGTGTCGTGCCACGCCTTGTGGGCGAAGTGCGTGTCGGTCGAGATGCCATAGATTTCGACGCCCAGCTTCTGGAACTCGCTGTAGGTGTTGGCGAGATCCTCGAGCTCGGTCGGGCACACGAAGGTAAAGTCCGCGGGGTAAAACACGAACACGGACCACTTGCCCTTGAGCGTCTCGTTGGAGACGTCGACGAATTTACCGTTGTGGAATGCGGTAGCCTTGAAGGGCTTCACGTCGCTATTGATGATTGGCATTTCTAATCTGTTCCTTTCCCGAGCTTTCCCCCAAACAGGAGTTCCGTCTTCGGTGAGAACATCATGCTCACGTGCACCCAATAATTCCAATCGAACATTCTTAAATGACGTTCACTTTTTGTGAACGCCGTTTTGGATAAACATCGAGAATCTTTACAATTTCTGACCGAACTTGAACGGGGCCTTGTCGAAAACCGGCGCAGCGCCCATCCTGAGCGTGTGGATCTCAGTCAAGTCACGTTGCAGCAGATGCGCTACGCGCTGGCCGTGCTGGAGACTCAAAACTTTCGCACTGCCGCAACGCGCGTCAATGTGTCGCAATCCGGCCTGAGCATGCAACTGCACAAGCTGGAGGCGCTGCTCGACACGGTGCTCTTCGATCGCAGTCGACAGCCGGTCTTGCCGACGCCGGACGGCATACGAGTGCTCGATCAGATGCGCACCATTTTGCGCGAGACCGAGCGGCTCGGCCGTATCGCCGCCGACGAGACCGATCCGAGTGGTGCGTTTCGGTTGGGCGTGATCCCTTCCCTCTCCTCGTCGATCGTTCCGTTGTTCTTGCCGCGCTTCCTGGCCAAGTTTCCGAAGGTTCAGCTCTCGCTCGAAGAGCTGAAGACCGAAGAGATGATCGAGCGTCTCCGATCGGACACGCTGGAGGCTGGCATCGCCGCCATCCCGCTCGAAAGCCCGGGCGTGATCGAGATGAGCATCGGCTTCGAGGCCATGTTCGCCTATCTCCCTCCCGGCGATCCCTTGCTGAAGAAGGCCAAAGTGCAGCAGGAAGAGCTAGCCAAGCGGGAGCTCTTCGTCATGCCGGAGGGTCACTGCTTTCGCACCCAGGTGCTGAGCTACTGCAAGGCCAAGCCCGAGCAAAAGAAGAGCCGTGTGCATTTCGAGAGCGGCAATTTCGAAACGTTGATCGAACTGATCGATCGTGGGCTCGGCGCGACCGTGCTGCCCGCGCTCGTCGCTCGTGGCCTAGACGCTGAACGGAGAGAGGCGCAGCTTCGTCCCTTCAGCGGCCCGACCCCGTTACGCGAAATCGGCCTGATCACGGGCCGCCTGGATCTGCGCCGTAACGTGACCGAGGCCTTGACCGTGCTCCTGAGAGAAGAGCTCTCCGAACCTCTGGGCCTGGCTCCGAGGCGCGCGATCGTGCTCGATCCGCTCTCGAAAGCGCTGCCGGCCTGACGCGTTTTCTTGAACCGCGCGCGCCGCCCGCCCGCAGCGAGCGAGGCTAGACCAGGCCAGGGATGCTAGAGCTTGCATGATTGCGGTACCGGTTCCAGAATCGCGGCCGATGAATCGTTTTGGCGTCGGCCTTTCGTGTGCAGCGGTCCTGGGCCTCGTGGCTTGCGCCAGCGAGGAGATCGACCAAATACCGAATCTCGGCAACACCGCAGGGCGCGCCGGTTCGGGCGCCGCGAACGGCAACGCCGCGGGCCGCGGCGGTTCCACCGCCTCGAATGGTGCCGGCAGCGCTGGGCGCGCGAGCCAAAGTGGCGGTGCAAGTTCGGTGGCAGGCGCGTCGTCCAATGGCACGGGCGGGGTAGGCATCGCTGGTGCGAGCGGCAGTGCCAGCTCCAATGGCGGCACCGGAACGAGCGGTACGACGGGCAACGCGGGCAGTGGCGGCGCCTCGCCGATATTCGAGAGCGGCACCTGCGCGAGCAGCCCCCGCATGTCGCTCAGCTACCGGCAGGCGAGCAATAACTCCAAGCAGATCACTGCGCTCTATCAGTTCAGCAACACGACGGACACGCCCATCCCCCTCGCTCAGCTCAAGATTCGCTACCTGTTCAGCGATGAAGAGACATCGGGTTGGTCGACTGCCATCTATGACGCAAAGCTCGACGGCGGAACGGGTGGTTACCGAGCGATCGCGGGCTCCGCGCTCGCCGTGTCGCCGCTGGGCGAAAAGTTACCCGGCGCCGATAGCTACATCGAGCTTTCTTTCAACAGTACGTTGAGCATCGAGAAAGGCGCGACCGCTACCGTGAGCTGGGATCTGCAGCCGCACAGCTACAGCGCGCCCGACCAAGTTCAAACGGACGACTACTCCTACAACGCCGCTGCCGTCGCTTATACGGTTTGGGACCACGTGCTGATTTATCAGGGCAGTAGCCTGGTTTGGGGCTGCACGCCCAAAACCGCCAACACCGGTAGCGGCGGCGCCAGTGGTGCAGGCAGCGGTGGCGCGCTCAACGGCGGATCCAGCGGAGCGCTCAACGGTGGAGCAAGCGGGGCCAGTGCCGGCACGGGTGGTGTTGGTGCCGGCACGGGTGGTGTTGGTGCCGGCACGGGTGGTGTTGGTGCCGGCGGTGCCGGTGCGGGCGGAGCGTCGGGTTCGAGCGCAGGGGGCGTCAGCAGCGGCGGCGCGAGCGGTGCAGCCGCTGCTGGCGGGCCTGCGCTGGGCGGAGCGAGCGGGATTGGCGGCGAAGGCGGAGCGCTCAGTGGGGGCGCTGGCGCAGGTGGCTCGGGCAGCGGCGGCATCTCCGGCGCGCCCTGAAGCTTCCGTATTGCGCGCTCACTTGGACTCCCCGGGGGTCTTCGGTGTTTCGACGGCGCCCGGCGTCAGCGCTTTCGTGACGCCTTCGATCGCACCCTTGATCGCGCGAAGGTTCGTCGAACCCGCGATGATGAAGAGCGCCGAGAAGCTGCTGGAGGACACGACGCTCCAGTCGCTCGGAACGGCATAGAGGTTGGGCACGATTGCTTGCCCCCAGCTGTATCCGAGCTGTGTGCCGAGCAAGAGCTCGCCGCCATCGCGATATGAACCGAGCCCCAAAGAGAGCCCTACTCGGTGAGCACGAGCCTGCACCAGATTTCCGAGCGAAGGCGCTGGCTCCGGCTGGAGCGGGCCGAACGCGCTCACGTTCGTCCAAATACCGCCGAGCGCGCTCAGCCGTGGTGTCATGAAGTACTCGCCGCCGACAGAGGCATTGAACTTGGGGAGCGTCCGCGCAGCGTAAGTCGCGTTGAAGGTCGAGTTCGCGATCGCTCCATCGGTCACGGTCGCGCTGTCGATTTGCATCGAGCTCGCCAAACCTTGGGCATAGCCGAAGTCAAATGACACGTCGGCCTCGACCGTGAGCCGAGGCAACGCCTTGCCAATGCCAACGGCAAGCCGAACCGGTGGCTTCGCGCGAAAAGTCCCGGTGCCACTAGCCACCGTCGCCTGCGAGCCCGTCATGGTGTCGAGGGTCTGATGCAGCGTCGCCGCATACGAGCCGGTCAAATGCAACGAAGGGATTTGAACACTGGCGCCGATCGTAGCCCCTGGGAATTCGTAGGTCGCGCCGAGAATCGCCGTGAGGTCGAACGAAGAGCCGTTGCCCGCGGCCCCGAGTGACGACTGCACCGCGCTCCCGTCCGTGGCCGACGTGATGCTGGCCGCGTCTTGAACGAACGAGTACGACGTGTAAGCACCCTGAAGCGAGAGGCCGAGCGCCAGCTCTTCGTTGACTTGCGCGCTGTAACTCGGGCCGAACTGCACGCGGTTCCATTTTCGCGACAGGGACGCATCTTGCGCGGTCACCCCCGCCGAGGTCGGCGAATGCAGGGAAAGAGCAGGCACCAGCAGCTCTTGAGCTTCGAGTGACGCGAGGCAGATGGCAAACTTTTGATGGCCGCCTTCCCACGGCGTAGGATCGCCCTCGACCGGTGTTTTTTCGCCTTTGAGCGAGGAGCGTGAAATGAACACGCAAATCGTGGAGGGGATAGAGTTGAAGCGTGCCGACGAGACCGAGCGCTGATCGAGCGCCACGTTTCCAAAGCGAGGATCGACGGGCCCCGGTTGGTGGAAGTGATCGAAGCGATTCACCTCGAGCGCCAAAAAGTTCACGCTGAAAGCAATCTTGCGGTCATTGATGCCGACGATGGTCGCCGGATTCGTGAAGGGCGCGGCTCCATCGCGCCCCAAGGCGACGCCGGTGTTGCCCATGAGCGCGCTTCTCCCCCCGAGCGGCGAGGAGCGATCGTTGGCTTGGGCGCGCGCACCGCTGGCCCAGGTCAGAATCACGACGGCGAGGATAATCGTGGGCTTTCCCGACATTTCATGCTCCGAGTGGCGCGCATCTGCCACCGAACGGGATTGATTCTGAGTGGGTAACGCCGGTAGCCATCGCCGCTACAGCGTGCCCTGTTCTAGCTCGTGCAGGTAGATGAACTCTGGCGCCTTCACACCCGCTTGCTTGCGGCTCTCGACCAGCCGAGGGGACTCGAAGAACGCTCGCGCTGCCGCCAAAGATGACCACCTCGAGAAGTGCACCACCTGGTTTGCTTCCGTTTCGTAGCGCAGCAACTGGTAACTGATTTCGCCCGCCTGCTTGCGGAGCTCTGCGGCGCCGTCGAAGACCGCCTTCCACGCAGAGTAGGACTCGACCTCGTGAATGATCAGGACGTAGTTCATCGTGAGTCACTCGTAGGTGATTCGGAGCCTGAGCGCCTCATAAAAAACGCGAGCGTTCCACTGTGCTGAGTGCTCATTTTGCCGAGAGCGCTTCGTTGCGCCGCCCCAGCAAGCGCTGCAACGCGACGAAGTCTACGGGCTTCACGAGATGCTCATCGAACCCGGCGGCCAAAGCCAACCGTCGGTCACCGTCTTGTCCGTACCCAGTCAGGGCAATCAAGTAAATCTCGGGTTGGTCGGAACTTTCGCGGATGTGCCGCGCGACCTCGAGCCCGTCCATTTCTGGGAGACCAATGTCGATTATGGCTACGACGGGCCTGACCTGATTGATCAGAGCCAACCCAGCAGCGCCGTTGTCGGACGATTTGCAATCGAACCCCGCGTGCGTCAGCAGCGTGCACAAGACCTCGCGACTATCTGCGTTGTCCTCGACGACGACCACCTTGGCGCCGCGCGCCAGCTCCACGCCGGCGACGCGCGGAGCGGGCGCCTGAACCGGCGGGGCCGCCACGATGGGCAGGCGAACTTCGAACTCGCTGCCCTTACCCTCGCCGTCACTGCGGGCGTGCACGTGCCCGCCGTGCTTCGTCACCAGGCCGCGAACCAAGGTCAGGCCAACGCCGAGTCCGCCTTCCGCGCGGTCCAACGTGCGCCTCGATTGCACGAACAGCTCGAACGCGCTCTCGAGCATCTCTTTCGGGATGCCCAGTCCGTCGTCGGAGACGATGATCGTCGCTTCATCCCCTTGCCGCTTGGCACGGAGCGCCACGTGCCCACCGCGGGGTGTATACTTGGCCGCATTGCTCAGCAGGTTTACGCCGACTTGCTGCAGTCTCGCGGCATCACCGTCCACGTAGAGTGGCTCCGGATCCAGCTCCACCGAGAACACGAGGCCGCGCGCGTCCATCAGTCCGCGGACCGCATCCGCGGCATCCCTCAACACGGTTCTCAGATCCAACACACTCCGCCGGAGCTCGATCTTGTCCTGCGTGATGCGGCTGGCCTCGAGCAAATCATCGAGCAGCCGCGCCATCTGTTGCGCTTGGCGTTCGACTATCTGCAGCACCTTCTGTTGTTGCTGCGGATCGACCGATTGAGCCTTGAGTAGAGCGGTCGCCGAGACGATCGCCCCGAGTGGGTTCCGAAGCTCGTGCGAAAGCATGGCCAGGAACTCGTCGCGACGTCGCACCGCGTCGTTGATTTTTTCCTCCGCACGCTTTTGCTCGGTGACACTTCGGAAGATGCCAATCACGCCAACGATGTGCCCGGAGCCATCCGTCAGCGGCAGCCGAGACACTAGGTCCCACTCCAGCGACCCATCGACCAGCTCCCGCTTTTCGAGCTTGTAGGGTTGAGCGACTCCGGTACGCAAGACCTCCTCGTCCTCGCGGTGCACGGCCAATGCGGCTTCGTGGCGCGGCAACTCGAAGCCGGTTTTGCCAACTGCTTGCCGCGGGTCGTCCAGGCCCAGGCGCTCGGCCATGGGCGGGTTGGCGCGAATGAAGCGGCCCCTCGCGTCTTTGAAGTAAATGGCGTCGGGAACGCTATAGAGGAGACTGTTGAGTAGGTAGCGCTCGTGAAACAGCGCATCTTCGGCGGCCTTGAGCCCGCTCACGTCGATCAGCGTGATCACGACTCCGGCCACCGCCCCCTTGGCGCGATACGGCAAGATGCGCAGAAAAAATGAGCGGCTGTGGCGGTCGCGCAGCTCTCGCTCGACGCGTTCTCCCGTCGCCAGCACGCGCTTGAGATCCTCGTTGAGCTCCGGATGTTCCACCGCGTAGGTGAACGTCTCGATCGGGCGGCCGACATCGCCGGGCAGCAAGTTGAACGTCTCTGCAATCTGCGGCGTGAACTTTCGGATCTTGAGCTCTCGATCCAGAAAGATCGTTCCGATGTCCGTGCTCGACAGCAAGTTGTCCATGTCGTTGGCGAGCTCGGTCAGATCCGCGATCTTTCGCTGGTACTCGGCGTTCACCGAATAAAGCTCCTCGTTCACGCTTTGCAGCTCTTCGTTCGTGCTCTGCAGTTCCTCGTTGGAGGCGAGCAGCTCTTCGTTTGCGGCCTGCAGTTCCTCGTTGCTGGTTTCGAGCTCTTCGGTCGCCGATTGGAGGTTCTCCTTCGTGCGGCTGAGCTCGGCCTCCAGCGCGCCGAGTTGCTCACGCGGGACGTGGCGCAGATCGATCTCCGTCTCCGGCTGGACCGAGGGCGGCGTGGCATCGAGCAACTCGAACGAGATCAAAACATGGGAGCCTTGACCCTTCTTGTTTTGCACGCGCCGAATCGTGACCTTGTACGGCTCATCGTCGAGATGAACACCCCGGAACACGATCGCAGCGTCGGTGTGCAATGCTCGCTGTAGGCCGCCGATCAACACCATCCGCAGCTCGGAATCGACCATATCGAGCGCGTCGAGCCCGTGCCTGCCGTCGCGTAACTTCAAGAACCGCGTGGCTCCGCCGAAGGAGTGAAGCAGCTCTCCGCGATCGTCGACGAGCAAGCTCGGCGGCATGAGCTCGCCGAGCAGCGTATCGTACGTTCCGAGTAGCTGGGTTACGGAATAGCGCGCAGGTCCCCGCTGACCGAGCCCTTCCGGCGCGACTTGGCGGGATGAATTCGACTTCGGCCCGTGCGGGCCGTGGGGCGCTTTGCGATCGAATGGCACGCGCGAATCGCTGAACTTGCGGTAGATGCGCCACTGCTTGTGGACGGTTTCGAAGTCGTGATCGAGGTGACCGAGGCTCTCGCTCGGACCTAGAAACATGATGCCGCCCCGGTTCAACGCAAAGTGAAAGCGACTCAGCACCTTTTCTTGAGCTGGCTGTTGAAGATAGATCAGCATGTTTCTACAGCTCACTAGGTCGACGCGCGTGAACGGAGCGTCCTTGACCACGTTGTGATGCGCGAAAACGATCGCCTGCCGGATTTCCGGCACGACTTGATAGCTCTTTCCTCGAAGCAAAAAGTAACGTTGCAATCGCTCGGGAGAGACATTGACGACCGCTTCCTCATCGTAGACTGCGCGCGTCGCCAGCTCGAGAGAGCCCTGGTGCACGTCCGTCGCGAAGATCTTGAACGGACGCCCCGTTTCGGCGGTCAGCTCGTTCAGGAGGATCGCAAGCGAATAGACCTCCTCACCCGTCGCGCAGCCCGCTACCCAAACCCGAAAGGGTGTCTCGTTGGAACCGGCGTTGAGCAGATCCGACAGCACCTCCTTGCCGAGGACCTCGAACGCTTCCTCGTTTCGAAAGAAGCGCGTCACTCCAATCAGCAAATCCCGATACAAGATGTCGAGTTCTTTGTGCTCGCCGCGCAGCTTCTCGACGTACTGATCGATGTCGTCGACCCGCGCGAGTTGCAACCGCCTTTCGATGCGCCGCGTGATCGTGCTCGGCTTGTAGTGAGTGAAGTCGATGCCGAATTCTTGCTCCAGCATCCGGTACACGGCGCTCATGCCGTGCTCGGTTTCGCTCGGCTTTTCCGGCCGAATGCCGGCCCGGCTCGCGTGCTCGATGAGCACGCCGGGCATGTCTTGGGGTGGCAAGACATAGTCCGCCACGCCCGCCTCGCGGGCCGTTTTCGGCATGCCGTCGAACTGAGCGCTCTCCACGTCCTGGATCACCACCAAGCCACCAGCCTCGTGGACCGCGCGTATGCCGCGCGAACCATCGCTGCCCCCACCGGACAGGACCACCGCTATCGCGCGCCCCGCACAGTCCTGCGCAAGCGAGCGAAAGAAAACGTCGATCGGCAGAGTCAACTCTTGGTCACGGTCTCTTTCGCTCAGCAAGAGCCGTCCGCCAGAGATGATCATCTCCTTCTTCGGAGGGATCAGGTAAATGTGGTCCTGCTCGACCACCATCGCGTCCTCGACGAGGCTGATGGGTAAAGACGTGCGGCGCGCCAAAATCTCGTCCATCAAGCTCTTGAAGTCCGGAGAGAGGTGCTGAACGACGACGAAGGCCATACCGGTCTTCGTCGGTACGTTGTCGAAGAAATGCTCGAGCGCCTCGAGCCCACCCGCGGATGCACCGATGCCGACGACATACATGGGGGTGACATCGAGCGGCCGGACGCCGGACGCTCGGACGGCAGCGGCAAGCGGTGCTAACTGCGGCATGCTGCGCGTTTAGCAGCAAACGTGCCACGAACTAGGCGATGGGAATCCGGAACTGCGCCCCCATTTTGCTGCCGGATCGGCGCTTGCCAAATTGCCTCGGCGCGCATTCGGCCGTGACGGAAATGTCTGGCGACCGGTCTCGCCTCGAGAAGCCTCGGCCCGGGGAGCGCGCCGTCACACGAGGTGCAGTGTCGAACCAGTGATCGCCCACTTTCGCTGGTGGAGGCTACGTGTCGACCCCACGGCCCAGCGGTTGCGTGAGGTGGAAGCCACGGGCTCAGAGAAGACAAATTTCGAGGTCGCCGCTGCGCGGCTCTGACACTGAAGTCAATACGGCCATTCGAAACTACGGCTTGCGGGGCTTGCAGCGGCTTCCGTTCGGCTTCGTGTAAGCCCAGAAATAGCCATTCTCCCGCGCCAACGAACAGCCGTGAAGGTGCTTGGCCAGGGTGTTTTGACCGGGCTGCGCTGCCGCATTGTCGAGCGCGCTCGTGCCTTGGATCTCAGTCGAGAGATCCGCCTCCGTAGCGTCGCGCCTGCGGCACGATTCGTCCAGGTAAGCAACGACCGGGCGACCGCTTCGGAAATAGACGTTGCTGCAATCGTTGACCACCAGGGTGGTGCACTCTCTCAGCCTACGATTGACCGAATAAGTCCAGCCTTCGAGGGGCATCCGCGCTCTGCCGCGAGGAACCGATGGCAACTGGCTCGAGAGCTTGTCTGCGATTTCTTTTAGCCGTTCGCGATTGTGGCACGCCAGTTCGAACTGCTCGCTCGAGACTGAGTTTGGTTCATCGCCCGCGGCGTAGGCCTGCCAAAACGGCGGCACTGACCAGGTGGTGTATCTGACGAAACCGAAGTCATACTTTCGGGTCTTTGCGGCCGCCGAACAGAATTCAAATCGCACGTCGTCATGGCCGTACGGAGCGATCCTCGAGCCCTCCAGCTGCCGAAGTTCCTCGACGTTTCCGATGGCCTCCTGGGTGATGGCGAAGTCTGGGTCGGCTCTGCGGAAGGAGGCGGCACCGTCCCGAGCGAACACCGCCCAACACCACGTCTCGAGCAGCCTCTCGCAAACCGAACTTGGTGTGTACTTCGACCTCTTGTCGAAGCAGCCTGTCGGGTCCGGCGTCGTGAGTGCCCGCGTGCGTGCGTCGAGCGCCGCCTCAATCTTAGTCGTGCGTAGTTCGGTATCCGACTCCGACAAGACTTGATCCCACGAGCCGAACCAGGCCGTCGGCATTTTGGAGAACTCCGCCAGAGGCCACGAGTAGCTCCCCCACACCGGCGAAGTCCTGGCGAACGTCGTTAGCCGCTCGTTGAATCCGTCGGTGTCCAAGCTTCCATCGTCGCGTTCGCTCGCAAGCGCCACGAGCCGGAGCCGAGCTACATCATGAGCCGCGCCCAAATTGGCTTTGAAAGCGTCCCAGCGCAAAGCGAGCCTTGCGCTTGGAGTCTGTTCCGCGGGCTGGGCAACGACACTCGAGCACACGACGAGTAATCCGATGCTGACCGTCCAACCCAAACGCGCCGCCCGCATCCGGCTAGTATCGCGATTCCTCGTCCGCGCAGCCACGACTTTTGGCGCAATTGAGTCGATGCTCCTGTCACTTCGCGCGCCCCTGGGGGCATTTTGCAGGCATCGCCTGCTCCCGGCTCGCGCCGCTTCCCAGATCATTCGAGATTTGGCGCGGGAGTCCGGAATAAGCGGGCGGTGTACTTTGCTCTCTCCACCTGTAGAAGGCGAAGGGCTGCGTTCTACGAATCACTCTCGAAAAGTCCGGGTGTCGCGCTTGCGGTGCTAGGCTCTCGCATTCGCGTCTCAGCGGAGAGTGATCGCATCGGTCACGACTCATGGTGGCAGGGCTTCGCCCCTGGTGGGCCAGACTTCGCCGAGCACTTTCCCAGATTGGACGATCTACATGCCAGACCTCATACAACTCGTGCGCACGTGGAGCGTCCCGCGCTTGGTCGGCGCGGTGCTCTTGATCGGCGTCGCCGCGGTTGCGCTTTGGATGACCGTGTACACGGTTCCGGCGGAGTCGGAAGGTGTGGTGCTCCGGTTCGGTCGCTTCAGTCACATCGTCCCGCCCGGACTGCACTTCAAGGTGCCGCTCGGCGTCGACGATGTAAACGTGGTCCCCGTCAAGCGTCAGTTGAAGCAGGAGTTTGGGTTCGGCACCGACAACTCATCCAATCCGTGGCAAGCCAGCCCCGAGAGCAGCTGGTTGGGCGAGAAGACCATGGTTACCGGTGACTTGAACGTCGCGCTGGTCGAGTGGGTGGTTCAGTATCGGATCGAGCGCGCCGACCAATACTTGTTCAACGTCCGCAACGCGGATGCCACTCTGCGCGCGGCTTCCGAGAACGTGATGCGTGAAGTCGTGGGCGATCGCACGGTCGACGAGGTGATCACCATCGGTCGGCAGGAGATCGAGAGCGAAGCGCTGCAGAGACTGCAGGCGTTGGTCGTCAGCTACACGATGGGCATCAAGATCGACCAAGTACAGCTGAAGAACGTGAACCCTCCGGAGAAGGTGCAAGCCTCCTTCAACGAGGTCAACCAGGCACAGCAGGAAAAGGAGAGTGCCATCAACGTGGCCAACGGCGAATACAACAAGTCGATCCCCCGAGCTCGCGGCATGGCCGACCAAACCATCCGCGCTGCGGAAGGCTACGCCAAAAAGCGTATCAACGAAGCCGAAGGTGACGTCTCCAAGTTCAGCGCGCTGCTGACCGAGTACAGCAAAGCACCTGAAGTCACTCGACGCCGAATCTACTTGGAGACCATGGCCAGCACGCTGCCAAAAGTGAAGCGCAAGGTGATCATCGGCGAAGACGTCAAGGGTCTGTTGCCCTTACTGAATCTGAGCTCGGCATTGGCCGCAGACACCGGAGCTGCGCGATGAACGCGGGTAAGGCGTACACGGTTGGGCTCTTGGTCGTGTTGCTCGGCCTGTTCACATTGACAGGCTCGTACTATGCGGTTCAGGAAACAGAGCAGGTCATCATCACCCAGTTCGGTAAACCGAGCGCCAACCCGGTCACGGAGGCAGGGCTACACTTCAAGGTGCCGTTCATCCAAGAAGCGCACGTGATCAACAAGCAGATCCTGGAGTGGGACGGCGCGAAGAGCGAGATGCCGACACGCGACAAGCTCTACATCTCCGTGGACACGTTCGCCCGTTGGCGCATCACCCGGCCGCTCGAGTACTTCCGGCGACTGCGGGACGAACGCAGCGCGCAGTCTCGTCTGGACGACATTCTGGGCAGCGAGACGCGCAACGCCATCGCCAAGCATGATCTGATCGAAGTGATTCGCACCACGAAAGAGCGCAAGCCGGAGACGGACATGGCAGCGATCGACGCGGGCACCAGCAATATAGGAGTGCTGCCACCCATCAAAAAGGGGCGCAAAGAGATCGAACGCGAGATACAGAATGCGGCTACCGCCAAGCTGAGCGAGTTCGGTATCGAGCTCTTGGACGTGCGTTTCAAGCGCATCAACTACAACCCGAGCGTGGTCGAGAAGATCTACGAGCGGATGATCTCCGAGCGACAACAGATCGCATCCCGATTTCGCTCCGAGGGTGAGGGCGAGGCGGCGAAGATCCTCGGCAACAAGGAGCGGGACCTGAGCGTCATCGAGTCCGGCGCCTACAAAACGGTCGAAGAGATTCGGGGCGCCGCGGATGCCTCGGCGACCAGTATCTACGCTGCGGCGTACCAGACGACGGCAGAAGCCCGGAGCCTCTACGAGTTCGTCAAAACCATGGAGACCTACGACAAGATCATCGGCGAGAACGACACGTTGGTGTTTTCGACCCGCGCGGATCCCTTTCGATATTTGATGGATGCCTCGGGCACGCCCCCGCGCAAGGCCGCCGCGCAATAGATCAGGTCCCTCGTTTGGAAATTTACTCTGAGCGACGCGCTCACGGCGATCGAGCCTCGCGCGGCGCGGGTTGGGTGCGGGTTACCCATTGACCGGGAGCAGGGGTGCCGCGGGCGATGTGACGCCAGGTTTCACCGAAGTCATCCGAGGCAAAGTAGTGGTCGAAGGCGACAGGCAAAGTGACGAGCTCGGCGAACCCTCCCGGTTCGCTCGGCTCGGCTCGGTCACAGAGCGCGAAATGCAGGTGTGGCGCGGGAACACCGGTTGTGCCCGCTAGGCCGAGCGTTTCGCCACGCTCTACGACGGAGCTGGGCGCGAAGCGGACGCTCCGTTGCTGCAGATGGAGCAAGCAAGTCGTTTCGCCTGCGCTGTGCTCGACGCAAATCAAGTTCCGGTTTCGCGCTAGTAGTTGGCTGATGTTCGGCGCTTGGCGTTCCGCTCCCGCGCAGCGCCCGCTGTTGTCATTTGCGAAGCAATCGACCACGGAGGCCACTCGCCCGCCAGCAGCGGCGACGAGCGGCGCGCCATCGGTGGCGCGATGCGAGCCGCCCGGACGTCGTTCTGGGTTGCCACGCACGAAGCGTGGGTCGACGCGGATGAAATCGAGCGCGAAGGCGGCCGTGTCGTTGTGACTGAGCGCGCTGTTCGCGCCTTGAATCACCAGCCACACTTGCTCCTCCGGAAACGGCAAAGAGAAGCGGGTCACGTGTGTCGGCTGGGGCAAACGAGCAGCATCGAGCCCTGCGTCGCCGTCGCTCGAGACCGGGATCGAGCGAGCCGAACCGTGCAAGCTCAAGCGCGATGTGGGGAACACTTGCTCATTGATCGTGAGCTCGGCGATGAGGCCATAAAACTGGTCTTGCGGACCTTCTGGATGTGCCAAGCGTCCCAGTCGAAGCGTGCCATTTGCTCGCACTGAACCTGCCATGAGCTTGCCAATCTCCGTGCCATCGAGGCTGATGGTGACTCGATCACCTTGCCGGTCGACGGCGAGATGCCGCCATTTCGCGCGCGGCTGTCGCGGGACGCCGTCTCGAAAGTCGTTGTCCGTCAGGGTCGAGGCGGGCAGCGGGTAGGTCACAATCGCGCCCCCGACCCGCACTTCGATGGCCGCTGCTCCGAGCGAAGCATACGGCGCCAAGCCTACTCGGTAGCTGCCGCTCTCATCGGCGAGGAGAATGCCGCGAAAGGCCGCCTCGTAAGCGGCCATGAAGCGCAGGCTGAGTTTGTGGTCGCCGTTCAGCCGGTTTGCGTCGAAGTCTGCTCGTGCGCTACCACCCCATGCCAGTGAGAGCGCCGAGATCGCGCGCGCCTCGAGCGGTGCCGAACTCTGGGCAAGGACCCCTTGGGCATGAGGCGCGCCCCCGCGTCGGCGTTCGAACTCGATCGCGAGCCCGACCACTGTCATGGCTGCCACTGCGACGATGACTTGCCGCGCGCTGAATCGTCCTCGTCGCACGCTACCCCTCGACCGTGCGCAGGTGCTCGCGATCCGCGGCTTGCGGCGCCGTGTCGTATGCCGGGGGCCGGCGCATTCCTGACGGTTGCGTGTCCCCTAAAAGAGAGGTATTGCTTATCTTAGGAGACGCGAACATGGCCAACCGCAATTACCGCCCCGAAACCATTGCTCTGCACGGGGGACAGACGCCCGACCCGGTCACCGGTTCGCGGGCGGTACCCATTCATCAAACCACGTCTTACCAGTTCAAGAGCAGCGAGCACGCGGCAAATCTGTTCGCGCTGAAGGAATTCGGCAACATCTACACGCGGTTGATGAACCCGACGACGGACGTGTTCGAGCAGCGCATTGCGCAACTCGACGGAGGCGTGGGCGCGCTGGCGGTGGCCAGCGGGCAGTCTGCGATCACGCTTTCGCTTTTGAACATCGCGCGTGCGGGTGACGAGATCGTCGCCGCGGACAACTTGTACGGCGGCACGTACAACCTATTTCACTACACCTTCCCGCGGCTCGGTATCAAGGTCCACTTCGTTCCCTCGGACGACCTCGCAGCGCTCGAAAAGGCCATCACGCCCAAGGTCAAGGCCGTCTTTGCCGAGTCGATCGGCAACCCGAAGCTGGACGTCGCCGAGCTCGACGAAATCTCGAAGATCGCCCACCGCCACGGTGTGCCCGTCGTGCTCGACAACACGGTTTCTCCCTATCTTTTGCGCCCTTTCGAGCACGGGGTGGATATCGCGGTCTACTCCGCGACGAAGTTCATCGGTGGTCACGGCACGTCGATCGGCGGGGTCATCGTCGACAGCGGCAAGTTCGACTGGAGCTCCGGGAAATTCCCGCTCATCTCGGAGCCGGAGCCGAGCTACCACGGCCTCGACTTCATCGAAGCTCTGAAGCCGCTCGGGAACATCGCCTACATCATCAAAGCGCGCGTGACCTTACTCCGAGATCTGGGGCCGGCGTTGTCGCCGTTCAACGCCTTCCAATTCTTGCAGGGCCTCGAAACGCTGCACCTCAGGCTGACGCGCCATTCCGAGAACGCGCTCGCGGTTGCCAAGTTCCTCCAGCAGCACCCCAAGGTAACCTGGACCAACTATCCCGGCCTCGAGTCGAGCACGCAGTACGCGAAGACAAAGAAGTACCTGCCGCGCGGCGCGGGTGCCATCTTGGGCTTTGGCATCACGGGCGGAGCCGCGGCGGGTGCACGCTTCATCGACTCGCTGCAGCTGATTTCACATGTCGCCAACGTGGGCGATGCGAAAACCTTGGCAATTCACCCCGCCACCACCACGCATCAGCAGCTGAGCCCAGAAGAGCAACGACGCACGGGCGTCACTCCGGACTACGTACGACTCTCGGTCGGCCTCGAGCACATCGACGACATCCTCGCGGATATCGGCGAGGCGCTGGACAAGGCTTAGCGCGAACCTCGGCTATCGGTCGAACCTTGTTGGCTCTTCCCAGCAGCTACCCCGTCGAAGTCGAGAACGGGGCTCGGCTGCGGCGTGTGCTGAACGTCGATCAGGCGCGCCGTGACGGCATTCCCGTTTTACGCGTGGGTGTGCTCAACGTGATGCCGAAAGCGGAGTCTTACGAGCCGTACTTGCTGCGGCCGCTCGCGCACTCGGAGCTAGTGATCGAGCCGGTTTGGATCCGGCTCGATTCACACAGCTACAGCAGCAGCAACCTGGCACACATCGAGCGGCACTACCGCGGCTTCGATCAGGCCCGAAGCGAGGGACCGCTTTCGGGGCTGATTCTCACCGGAGCGCCGGTCGAAGAGTTGCCTTTCGAGGCGGTTCACTACTGGCGAGAGCTGTCGACCATCCTGGAGTTTGCGCGCAACAACCTCAAAGGCACGCTCGGATTGTGCTGGGGTGGGTTGGCCCTCGCGAAAATGGTTGGCTTGGACAAGGTGCTGTTCGCGCGTAAACTCTTCGGTGTATTCCAGAATCGCAGCTTGAACTCGCTGCACCCGGTCACGGGGGCTTTCGATGACGCCTTCTTCTGCGCGCATAGCCGTCACTCGGGGATCAGCGATGGCACACTCGAAGAAGCCAGCGATCGCGGGCTCGTGAACTTGCTCTCTCATGGCCCGGAAACCGGCTACACCATCTTCGAGTCCGCGGATCGGCGCTACCTGATGCATCTCGGGCACCCCGAGTACGAAGCGAGCCGGCTCGTTCATGAGTGGGTCCGCGATCGCGGACTTGGCCGCAGTGACGTCGAGCCACCCGCCAACTTCGATCCGGAACGGCCGAGTAACGTCTGGCGCAGCCATCGAAATGAGCTGTTTTCCCAGTGGCTACGCTTCCTGAAGGAGTGATGTCGTCGCTTGGCGTTGGAGACACCGCTGACCCAATCGTGGGAGCTGCAATATCCCATTCTGCTCGCGCCGATGGGCGCGGTCGCGGGCGGTGAGCTTGCGCGCGCAGTCAGCCGCGCCGGTGGCCTCGGTCTGATTGGGCCCGGCTATCACGATGCAGCGTGGATCGATCGCGAGTTCGAGCGCGCCGAAGGTGCTCGGGTCGGTGTCGGCTTCATCACTTGGGATCTGGCCAAAGATCCAACCAAACTCCAGGCCGCGTTGGCCCATCGTCCGTTCGCGGTGATGCTCTCTTTTGGTGACGCGGCGCCTTTCGTCGAGGCGATCCGTCGCAGCGGCGCGCGCGTCATCTTGCAAGTGCAAAGTCTGGAGGCGGCGCGCGAAGCGCGGTTACTCGAGCCTGATCTGATCGTGGCCCAGGGTACCGAAGCAGGCGGGCACGGTGCCGAGCAATCACTCCACTCGCTGCTCCCAGCGGTCATCGAAGCTTCTGGCCCGATCCCGGTAGCCGCAGCAGGCGGCATTGCCAACGGTCAGGGGCTGGCCGCTGCGCTCGCTCTCGGCGCAAGTGGAGTGCTGATCGGAACACGCTTTTTTGCGACCCGCGAGGCGCTCGCCCCCGACGAAGCCAAGCAGCGCATCGTGAACAGCCGAGCCGCCTCCACCCTGCGCACCCGCGTCTTCGACATCGTGCGTCGTCTCGACTGGCCTTCGGGCTTTACAGGCCGTGCAATCGGCAACGAATTTAGCGCGCGCTGGCACGGTCACGAGCTGGAGCTCGAAGCCCAAATCGACATCGAGTACGAACGCTACAAGGCTGCCGCGGCTGCTGCGGATCTTTCGACAGTGGTTATCTGGGCGGGTCGAGGCATCGACGCAATCGACGCAATCGAGCCCGCAAGCGCGGTGATGGCCCGCCTCGCGCGAGAGGCCGAGCACGCATTGGCCGCCTTGCCGCGTCGCTGAGCCCAGCCGTATCGCTCGAGGCTCGCGCTTACGAATTCGTCGGCAACACTGGGCGCAAAGCTGAGCTTTGTGCCAAATTGAGGGGGTGAATGTCGCGACCTTCGAAAAGCACCGGGTTGCTCTGACCGGTCATTGCTACCGCATGCTCGGGTCTGGGGCCGAAGCCGAGGACGCGGTGCAAGAAACCATCGTCCGTGCTTGGAAGTCGATGGACACGTTCCAGGAGCGAGCGGCGGTGAGCACATGGCTGCACCGCATCGCCACCAACGTCTGCCTCGATGCGCTCGCGGACCGATCACGACGGGCGCGTCCGATGGCAGAAGGCCCCGTCGGAACTCCAGAGGATCAGCTAGAGCAGCGAGAGCGCACGCACTGGCTCGAGCCGGTTCCGGACGCGCGCGTCATCCCTGCCGACGCCGACCCTTCGGAACAGCTGATGCTCCGTCAGAGTATTCGCCTCGCGTTCGTTGCCGCGTTGCAGACCCTTCCACCGAAGCAACGCGCCGCGCTGCTGCTCACTGAGGTGATGGGCTGGTCGGCCGCGGATGTCGCGAGCACGCTCGACACCACGGTCACATCGATCAATAGCGCCCTACAACGCGCGCGAGCGACGCTCGGAGCTCGCCACGAAGAGCCGGGTGCGCTGACCGAAGCGCAGAGCAAGCTGGTCGACCGCTACGTCGCCGCATTCCTGAGCTACGACGTCGACGAGCTGGTGTCGATGCTGCGTGACGACGCCACCCTGTCGATGCCTCCATTTTCTCTCTGGCTGCAAGGTCACGCCTCGATCGCCCGCTGGCTGGCGGGCCCGGGCGCAGGCTGCCGCGGCTCGCGCCTGGTTCCCGCACCAGCCTGCGGCTTACCTGCGTTCGCACAGTACCGTCCGGACGGGGTAGGCGGCTTCAAGGCCTGGGCAATCATCGTCCTCGAGCTGGCGGGCGAGCAGATCGTCGGCATGAATTCGTTCCTGGACGTCGAGACGCTCTTTCCGATGTTTGGCCTGGATCTGGTCGCCTAAGAAAAAACTTCTCGGGGCGCCGATGATTCCTGCGCGGAGCGGGAGTCGAATGGGCATGAATACGAACACTGCCGCCCCCTCGTCCCGGTCTGCGATCTGGACCGGCCGCGTGCTCAGCGGTCTTGCCGCTGCATTCCTTACGTTCGACGCCGTGATCAAGGTTGCCCGCGCCCCGGAGGCACTCAAAACGCTGGGCGAGCTCGGCTACCCGCCCAACGTGCTCGTCCCCCTCGGCATCGTGGAGCTCGTGTGCCTGGCAATCTACCTGTTCCCGCGAACGGCCGTGCTCGGCGCGGTTTTGTGGACCGGATACCTCGGTGGCGCCATCGCCACTCACGTTCGCGTCGGCAACCCACTGCTGTCGCACACGTTATTTCCGGTCTACGTCGCCGTCTTCGTCTGGGGCGGCCTCTTTCTCCGCGACACGCGCGTCAAAAAGCTCGTCAGCGATGGCGCTTGATCAGTCGAGCGTCGACGACGCCTTCGAACTCAGCACCCAACCGACAGGAGAACAGAAACAATCATGAAAGCTCGCAAAATCTTCGTGAACCTTCCCGTCAAAGACCTGCCGCGCACGAAGGCGTTCTTCGAGAAGCTCGGGTTCAGCTACAACGCGCAATTCACCGACGACAAGGCCGCGTGCATGATCATCAGCGAGGAAGCGTACGTCATGCTCCTCACCGAGCCTTTCTTCCAAACCTTCACCAAGAAGAAAATCGCCGACACTCAGCGCGTCAGTGAAGGCCTGTTCTGCCTCTCGTGCGACAGCCGCGCGGAGGTCGACCAGCTTGTCGAGACTGCCCTCGAATCCGGTGGCAGCCGTGCCATGGATCCACAAGACCACGGCTTCATGTACGGCTGGAGCTTCTACGATCCCGACGGCCACCACTGGGAAGTCATGTGGATGGACCCGGGCTTCGTAAACCAGCATTAACGAGCCTCTTTGCCGCTGTGCGGCGGACGGCCCCGAGGCCAGTAAACACGCCGGAAGCCGGCAATTGCTCCTTTGCCCCCGAAACGGCAGCCCCCGTTGCGGTCGGACGCGATATCTTGTGCTGTGTATGGCACAGGCGAATGGCATTCGGGCTGCGCGCGCGATCGATATCGTCGAGGCTGCCTATCGACTCGACGGCTCGGAGGGCGAATGGCTGACGGCGCTCCTCGAGCTCGCCGCGAAGGACCTCGACACGGGAAGCGGCGCCTACGCCTTCACCGGCAACGAGTCGGCTCCGGATTTCGCAAACAGCCCGACGTTCGCCCAGCATGCCCTGAGCCCCGAGTTTCTTGCGCGCATCGCCACCCTCAACGCAGAAGCACCGAACGCAATCTTCGAGCTCCTGAAAAAGCGACTGGTGACTTCGGGAGGGCTCGAGCAAGTGTTGGGTCGCGGTTCGCCGGTGGTCACGCACTTCCGCGGCCTAATGGCTGACGCAGGCATCGCCGATGGCTTCTGCATGTTCGCACAGGATGCGCGCGGTGGCAGCGTGACCCTGTCCGCGCCCTCTCGCCATGTGCTGGCTCCTGCGCCGCGCGTCCGCGGCGTGTGGCAGCGCGTCGGGCTCCATATCGTCGCGGGCCTGCGGCTTCGGCGTTTGCTAGCCGCGTCCGCGAGCCAGCGCGATGCGCTGATATCACCCTCGGGTGTGATCGAAGACGCAGGCAAGAGCGTCGCCGACGACCTCTCCGCGCGTCGCGCGCTCGCGGTCGCCGTCCGTTCCATGGAACAGGCCCGACTGGCGAATGTTCGCTCGTCTCCCGACCGAGCGCTCGAGCTCTGGCGGGGCCTCGTGGCTGGCCAGTGGTCACTGGTGGACCACTGGGAACAGGACGGTCGACGCTACGTCGCCGCCTACTCGAACCGCGTCGGCCTGCGCGATCCGCGCGCGCTCACGCCGACGGAACAGAGTGTGCTGCGCTATCTGGCGTTCGGCGCGACGAACAAGGAGGCCAGCTACGCGCTCGGCTTGCCCGAAAAGACCGTCTCGAAGTCGGTCACGCAGATCCTGAAGAAGCTCCGCATGAAATCGCGAGTCGATCTGGCGGCAACCTTCGACACCACGCGCTCGACGCGCTTCGACGTCGCCCTGGGAGACGAATCGGTAGCGGTAGTCGGTGTCGAGCTAGCGATCGACGGCGCGCTCGCCAACCGCCTCACCAGCGCCGAGCGCGCGATCGCCGAAGGCGTCGCCCGCGGCTGGAGCAACGCTCGCATCGCCGCCGAGCGCGGCGTAGCCCCGAGCACTGTCGCTAAACAGCTTCAGGCCATTTTCGACAAACTCGGTGTGGAGAATCGCAGCCGCCTCGCGCGGGCGATCGCCCAAGGAAAGTCCTCGCGGTAATCAGAACGACGGCGAGCAAGTCTTTCCGTCGCTCGTGAATTGGGCATCGGTCGGTGTGGCGAGGCTGAGGTCGATCAGGTGAAGATCTTCGCGACCGCCGTCTTGCAGGCAGTACACGATCTTGGACGTGTCGGGCGAGACCGCAACGCGGCGCAACGATGCCCGCTCTTCGAGAACGGCCCTCCGGCACGTCCCATCGGAGCCGGGCGCCGCTGACCCGCTGCCTTCACGTTGTCGGTGATGCGCACCTTGTACTTCTTTGCGCCCTCGGGTTTGACATGCGCGAACGTACCATCGTCGAGGTGATAGCGGCTCAAGGGACCCATCCGCGCGTCATCACGGTCCAGATCGCTCTCGACGCAAATCGAGACATGGCGACCAGCCGTTGTCTAACTTTTCAATCGAGGCATCTTGCCAAGACTGCGCACTGGCCGTGGCAATGCGTCACGCTTCGAATGGCCGCGGCGCGCCGAGATGAGCAGGATACAACGTTTTCCCCGATGGAACGCGCGCTGCAGGGGTGACGTTGGGATACGTCGTCACCCAGTAGGATAGGGAGATTTCCGATGGAAGCCTCGAAGCAGTTTTCATTCCGTTTGCCTGAAGCGCTGGTCGAGCGCGTCGAGTACTGCACGCAGGAAATGCGACAAATCGGGCTCGACGTGACACGGACCGATGTCGTCCGCTTGCTCCTCAACCACGCTCTCGATGCTACCAATTGCCAAGTGGGCCGCCTGCTCAAGTCACCAGCTAGACGGTCGACGAGTGGAGGGCGAACTTAGGTCCGAACCGTGCACGCACTACACGAAAGTTAGACAGCAGCTGCTGGACGTCGGCGCTGCTGCCACATTGAACTCGGCCTTCCCAAACAAACGACGTCCAATCATATGTCTCTCCCAAAGATCCTCAACGAGTATCGTGGCGATATTTTGGCCAGGTTCGTGCGCGATGTGGAGAACAAGGACTTGCCTCCTCCGGGCTTGCCTCGGTCCGTCCTTGTCGACCACATCCCGCTCTTTCTCGATGAGATTTGCGACCAACTAGCTTCCTCTGACAATTCCCGATCGAGCCGCGACGCGGTGGACATTACCCAAACGGCGCGTCAGCACGGCGAGCAGCGTTGGAAGGTGGGCTATGACCTGGAGGCTGTCGTACGGGAGTACGGCGTGCTGCGCCACGCCATCCTCGAAACTGCCAAGGCGCAGGACTCGCCACTCAGCATCGACGAAGCAGATGTTTTGGCACGCTACCTCAACGTGGGTGTCGCCAGCGCCACTGCCGAGTACGTTCGCTCGAGCGAGGAACGACTGAAAGCTCGCCAGGCGGACCTGGAGTTTCTGTGCGAGGCGGGCGAGCTCCTCAGCTCTTCGTTGGACTCGCAGACGACGCTCGCCAGGCTCACCAGGCTCATCGTTCCTCGGCTTGCAGATTACTGCGTCATCCACCTGGACGGCTACTCGCCTGAAGAGGTGCCGGTCGCCCACGTGGACCCGGCCAAGGTCGATCTCCTCCGCGAGATACTGCGCAGATTCGGGCCGGAGGGTTCACACAGCCATCGACGAGTGGTGCGCACCGGCAAGTCATTGCTGGTCGAATCGGTGCCGGATGAGCTCGTGCAGAGTGCTGCCGAAACCCCGGAGCAATTGGCGCTCATGCGTCAGATCGGGCCCCGCTCGCTTTTGGTCCTTCCGCTGCGCATCGGTTCGAACATGTTCGGAAGCATCACGCTCGCCAGAAGTGATTCCGGACAGCACTACAGCTCTTCGGACCTGTTGCTTGCGGAGGACTTGACCAGGCGCGCGGCGGCCGCGATCGACAACGCAAGGCTGTACGAACTTTCGCGAACCGAGCGAGCTCGAGCTGAAGCCGCCACCCGCACGAAAGACGAGTTCGTCGCGATGGTCTCCCATGAGCTCCGCACTCCTCTGAACGTCATCATGGGGTGGGTCCGGTTACTCCGTAGCGGCTCGCTTTCCGAGGAAACGCGCGCACAGGCCTTGGAGGTCGTGGAGCGAAATGCCAACGCCCAAAGTCAGCTGGTGGCGGATCTTTTGGATATCAGCCGGGTCATCACCGGCAAGATCAGGATTGAGCCCGCCCAGGTCGACCTCGTCAACGTGATCCACTTGGTCTTGGCCGACGCGAGATTCGCGCTCGAAGCGAAACGCCTCGAGCTGCAGGTGGATCCCGGGGACGGTCCAACCGTCATGCGTGGTGACGGCGAGCGGCTCCGGCAAGTGTTCTGGAATTTGTTGCTGAACTCGATCAAGTTCACGCCCAAGGGTGGCAAAATCTGGGTGAGGTTGCGCCGCGTGGAGTCGGACTTGGAGCTCCTCATCCGTGACACGGGGATGGGCATCTCGCCCGAGGTCATGCCCCATATCTTCGAGCACTTTCGCCAACACGACTCCAAGACGACGCGGGCGCATGGCGGGCTTGGCATCGGACTATCCATTGCGAAGCACTTGGTCGACTTGCACGGCGGTTCTATCGAGGCATACAGCGGCGGAGCAGGTCAGGGCGCGTCATTCAGCGTGCGCCTGCCGGTCAGCCCACTCATCTCCGCGACGGTCGGAGTCAGCAGGGTCAGCGCAACCACTCGGCGGCCCGCAGAGATGGCTCGCCCGACTGTCCTGGCAGGGATGAGTATCCTCGTCGTGGACGACGAAGAAGACGCGCGCGACCTTTTGCGCATCGTGCTCGAGTCGTGCGATGTGAGGGTATATGAAGCCGCGAGTGCCGAGGAGGCGCTGGCCGCGATACGACTGGAGCGCATCGATCTGATTGTCTCCGACATCGGAATGCCCGGGGAAGACGGTTACTCGCTGATCCGCAGCGTGCGGGCCTTGCCGCACAAGGAAAAATCAGCCATTCCAGCCATCGCCCTGACCGCGTACGCGCGGAACGAAGACCGCACTCGCGCACTCCTCGAAGGCTTCAACGTCCACATGACGAAGCCGGTCGAGCCCGCCGAGCTACTGCTTGCGCTCGCGGACCTGGGCGAACACCTGCCACGCGGCTAGTGACGGCTACTGATGGCCCAGCCGCTTCCCCCGCCCCAGGTTCGTTCGACCAATGTCTTGATGTCGAGCTGCTTTTCATCGGTCGCTCGCTTGCCATTCGCTTAGAGGCAGTACCCCCCAGTTACTTCGATGCACTGCCCGTTGACCCAGCCCAGGTCGTTACCCAGCAGCGTGGCGATGACACGCGCGACCTCGTCTGCTTCCCCTACTCGTGCCAGTGCGGTCTGGGAAGCGAGCAAGGCTTCGAAGTCGGGGGTGAGCCCACCGCCCAGCTCGGTGCGAATCGCGCCAGGCGCCACCGAGTTGGCGCGAATGCCTCGTGCACCCCATTCCTTCGCCATGTACCGGGTGAGCGTTTCCAGCGCGGCCTTGAACGATGCGTACGGAGCAACACCGGCCGTTGCCACGCGCGTGGTGGCGCTGCTCACGTTCACCACCTGTCCGCCCCGCTCGAGCAACGGCAAGAGCGCCTGACTGAGAAAGAACGGCCCCTTCAGGTGCACCGCGGCCAGGCCGTCGAATTCTTCTTCGGTGACCGCTTCGATGGGTTTGTATAAGCCGTGGCCGCCATTGTTCACTAGGGCATCGAACGTTTCGCGCCCCCACTCGCGCAGCACCGCGACCAGGTCGTATCGAAACGCGGCGAAGGTCGCGACCGCAGTTACGTCCAAAGCCATGGCCAGAGCGCGGCCTCCCTCCGCCTCGATGGCGCGCACTACCTCCTTGGCCCCTTGTGGATGCTGATGATAAGTGAGCACCACCGCGCTGCCGCGGCGGGCCAACTCGCGAGCGGTTGCGCGACCGATACCGCGGCTGCCTCCAGTGATAACGACGACTTGCTGCGTGCTTTTTTCATTGATCATGCTCAGAGCGTACGCAATTGGAGATTCGCTCACCACGGCGGTTCTTGGCGCAATATTGCCTAATCCTGCGCGCGCGGTTCCAGACTCGACGGATCAGGCATGATGCGAAGCATGGATCCGCTCACGGAGATGCGATCGCTCACGGCTCGCGCCGAAAACCGTCGTACGGAAACAGGCATCCCACGCGTCGCCATGGTGCGTGGCAAGGTCCCCGAGCACGAGCTCGCGGCAGTGTACGAGCCCATGGTGAATCTGATTCTACAGGGCGGGAAAACCATGACCATTGGTGAGCGCACCCTGCGCTACGACCCGGCGACCTACTTCGTCATGTCCGTGGATCTGCCCGCGGTGGGCCACGTGCATCAAGCCGGTCCTGGCCGCCCGTACCTCGCGGTGAGCCTGACGGTCGACGCCAACCTGGTCAGCGAGCTATTGGAAGCTGCCCCTAGCAAGCCGGGCAAAGGCGAAGGTTTTGCCGTCGCCCCGATGACCCCGGCTCTGTTGGATGCCTGGTGCCGCCTCCTGCGCCTCATGAATCAGCCGGGTGAGGTCGCGGTCCTTGCGCCGCTGTACGAGAAGGAGATCCTATTTCGTGTCCTGCAGGGGCCGCAGGGTCACGTGCTGCGGGACGTTGCCTTGCGCGACTCGGCGAGCGCAGGCGTGCGGCAAGCCATTCAGTGGATCCGTACCCACTACAGCCAACCGTTGCCCATTCGCGAGCTCGCCCGGCGCGTAAACATGAGCGAGTCCGCCTTTCACAAGCACTTCAAGAGCCTGACGTCCATGAGCCCGCTACAATTCCAAAAGCGGTTGCGACTGATGCAGGCGCGCTCGCTCTTGATTAGAAATGTCGCTACCGCCAGTGCCGTGGCATTCGACGTGGGCTACGAAAGCTCGACTCAGTTCAATCGCGAATACTCGCGTTTTTTCGGCAAGCCGCCCGCAACGGACGCGCGTGACGTCAGAGACGCTCTGCACGTCGGCCGAGACGGGCGCCGCAGCGCTGGGCGCGGCAGCCAGCCCTTGAAACTGTAGCGCTGAGCGATGGGCGCGTAGGTACGCAGCGGTTCGAGTGCGGCGTAGCACTCGAGCGCGCCATCGAGCGGTGGGCGTTCGAAGGCGCCCTCGTAGCCTTTGGCGGCTTTCAGCGAGTTGCGCAACTCGTCGAGCTCGTTGCCGCGATACTTTTTCAGGGTGTCGTGCCACACCGGCGATAGCTCGGGCGCGCCGGTTGCGATCGCGAGCTGGGTCACGAGTGCGCGGTAGCCGCCATTGTCCAAGGTGTCGAGCTCGCTCTTCTGCATGCTTGCCTTGACGACGCGATACACATTCAAGAAGCGCAGTGCGCGTCTCGGAGAAGAGCCGATGAACGGGCGAGCAGGCCCAAGTGGTTCACTTCACTGTCGCTGAGGGAGAGCGCGCGCGCATCGACGGCTAGGATCTCGGGCACGGTGGGCGCTGCCGTGTTCGTCGCGGCGGCGGGCGCGGGCGTCGTATGTCCGTTGTTCGCGTGCCCGTTGTTCGCGTGCGTCGCGGTAGCTTCCGCGGGCGTTTCGAGGGACGTCGCCGGAGTGGACCGGGAAGTCCTACGCGCAGCCGATTCGCGACAACGCCGCGTCGAGCGTTGGCCCCGCTAGTTCGTAAAGAGACCAGCCGCATGGACCGGATTGGCAGCCGCGCCGACGAGCAATCGGCACGCGATTGGATCTTCCCGAACAAACTCCCGCGCCTGGCGACAGTTAAGGAGAGTGAGCGTTGTTCGCTAATGCGAGTCCGAGTAGCGCGACCCCGCATTTCCGTCGGCTCCGACGTACCCCACTAGTAGGCGCCCCAACAGGAACGCGGCTGCCTCAACCCGGAGTTTCATGCCGCGCAGTGCCATAGCCAAACTGTCCACTCTGACCCTTTCACTCTTCGCTGCGTCGTGCGGATCGGTTTCTTCGCCGACGGCAACTGCAGGCGGAGGTTCGACGAGTGGTGGAGCATTCGGCTCGGGAGCGACAGGTGGGTCAAGCGGCGCAAACGGAGCACTTGGCGGTGCGCTGGGAGCAAGTGGAGCAATCGGCGGCGTGGGTGGTGCGCTGGGAGCCAGCGGAGCAGCACATGGCGGCGCCGCAGGAAGCGGTGGCACGGGCGTGGGGAAGGCGGGTGCCGGCGGCGAAGGGGTTGCGGGCAACGAGACCACCGGCGCATCCGGGGCTGGGGTGGGCGGTGCCATCAACCAGACCGCATGCAGCAGCGGGAGCGCACAAGCGGGCGACGTGACCGTGAGCCTCTCGAGCTTGCAGCAAAAAATTTCGGGTTTTGGTGTGTCCTCTGCCTGGGCGGGGAGCTACCGCAACGCTTCGGACGCGGACTTTCTTTGGTCGACCACGAAGGGGGCCGGAATGTCTTTGCTTCGCATCCGATATGGCGACGGGCTCGCGATTGCAAAATCGGCAGCCGCGAGTGGGGTCACGGTGTGGATGACGCCGTGGGGAACCGGCACCAACGGTGCTCAAGGCGGTACTTACACAACGACCCAAACCAACCCCAACGGCTGCAAAACGGGAAGCATGCCCGTGCTCAGCGATGCAAGCGGTTTGGCCAGCGCCCTTGTCACCTGGGTGCAGAACGCGAAATCGCAGGGGGTGCCGATCTACGCGGTGTCTGCCGAGAACGAGCCCGACAGCTGCGGCATCAACAGCACGACTTCTTACTCGGCGGCACAATTGGCCACCTGGATCGAAACTCTGGGTCCTGCCATGGCCGCCATTGGAGTGAAGGTCATGGGCCCCGAAACGCAGAATTGGTATGGGTTTCCGAGTTACTTCACGGCGATCCAGAGTGACGCGCTGGCATACAAGTATGTCAGCATATTTGCAGGTCACCGCTACGGTCTAGGGCCGGATAGTAGCAACGCGGCTGTAGTTGCCGCCAACAAGGCCATCGCAGCCGACAGTTCCAAGGAATATTGGCAAACCGAAGTCGACACCGGAACTGCAAGCGGCGACTCGAACGGCGACGGCATCTCGAGCGCGCTGCTGATGGCCAAGCAGATGCACGCTGACCTCACTGTGGCCAACCTCAATGCCTGGCACCTCTGGTGGGTGTACAACGCCTCGGGCAACGGCGGCTGCCTCTACGACACGAGCACGAATACTTGGACCAAGCGCCTGTGGGTGATGGGCAATTTCTCCCGCTTCGTTCGACCCGGATACACGCGGGTATCGACTTCGGGAACCGTTCCGTCGGGCGTGCTGCTCACTGCGTACAAGAACCCTGCCGATGGGACCGTCGTCATGGTCGCCATCAACAACAACACGAGTGCGACGCCGGTATCCTTGTTCGTCTCTGGAGCGGCCCCATGCACGGTCACACCTTGGGTGACCTCGGCGAGCGACAATCTCGCCGCGAAGAGCGCGATCACGGTCAGCAACGGTCGTTTTAGCGCCTCCCTTGCTGCTCAAAGTGTCACCACGTTCGTTGGCAAGCCATAAGAACCTCGCGAGAAAGTCAGGTCGGATGCTCGATGGTGGATTGCGTCTCGTTGGTCTCGTGTTTGTCGCGGTCTCGTGTGGCAGTGGCGGTGCCCACCAGCAAGAAGTTGGCGTAGCCGGCACCGGGTCGTCGCTGGGTGGCTCGCCACAAGCGGGGGGCACCGCGCAATCAGCTGGAGCATCCGGCTCGGGCGGTCGCGCGCAACAGAATGGCGGCGCAGGAGACGGCGGGAGTGCGCCGTTCGGCGGAGCGGGCTCTGGAGTGGGCGGCTCCTCGGGCGCCAGTTCCGGAGCGGGCGCAGGGGCGGGTGGTGCGATTGTACCGGTCGCCTGTGAGGCGAGTACCGGCAGCGCGCCGACCGCAATTGCGATAGACGGCAACTTGGTCAAAGCGACCAACCTCAACGGTCTCACCTTCAAGGGATTCGGTGTGCTCAGTGCCAACGGCACGAGTGAGCTGCTCATGGATTACAAATCCGAGCATCCGGAAGCATACGCGCAGCTCCTCCAGATCCTCTTCGGCGGCGACCGTCCACTCATGACGCACGTCAAAGTCGAGATGGGGAATGACCGCAACAACTCGACCGGCCCCGATCCCGCGACGATGCGCCTTGCCAGCGAAGCCGCGAATGTTCGGCGAAGTCCTGGATTTCAACTCGCAGCCGACGCAAAGCAGCTCAACCCCAACTTGAAGGTGAGCATTCTGCGTTGGAACGCGCCGGGCTGGGCAAACACGAACGATAAGGTCTACACCTGGTTCAAGAATACGATCTTGGCCGCCTACCGGACCTACGGTTACATGGTCGACTACGTGAACCCCGGGCTCAACGAGCGAGCGTCGGATGTGGCGTGGACCAAGCAGTATGCTTCCAAGCTCAAAGCCGATACTGCTGGTTTCGAGAACGCCACCGAGCAAGAGCTCTATCGAAGCATCCAGGTCGTGATCTCGGATGAAGCGGGCATTGGCTCGTTCGGCGGTACCGCGATCAGCGATGCCGCCCTCCGAGATGCGATTGCGGTTGCGGGGTATCACTACAACACGGACGACGATAGCGCGGGCAACTTCAAAAAGCTGGCCGAGCAGTTCGACAAGGAAATTTGGAATAGCGAGGCGCAAGCAACATTCGGCAACTCGAGTTTTCGTCCCAACAACAACACGAAAGATCCAACGATCGCGGGCACGGGGATCGGGGGCATCAACGGACCGCTCGAGATGGGCAACACCATCATCAAGGGCTTCGTCAATTCGCGTCGGTCACACTTCGTTTATCAACCGGCAATCGGCTCCTTTTACGAAGGCGGGCAGTACTCTTTCAAAGAGTTGCTGAGCGCTCGAGACCCTTGGTCGGGCTGGATGCACTACGACGCCGGTCTGCAGATTCTTCGGCACTTCAGCTGGTTTTCCAAGACGGGCTGGGAAAACCAAAGCAACACAGCCGGCATCTGGAGAGTCATGCCGCAGTCGAGTGCCACCGGAGCAACCGGCACCAACCCGGTCAACGGTCGAAATGGGTCACCGAGCTACTTGACCCTTGCAGCTCCGGATAAACGCAATTTCTCGACGGTGTTCGTGAACGACAGTGAGTCGACGAAAACGTACCAACTGCGGCCCACGAACATGGCGTTCGACGCGAACCCTGCGCTCGAACTTTGGGAAACCAGCGCGGCAGAGCCGGGCAAAGCCTTCAATGCCAGCTACATGCGCTATCGCTGCAGTGCCGCGGGCAGCGCGAGCAACGGGTACACGATCACGGTCAAGCCCTATTCGGTTCTCACTGCCACGACTTTGGCGAATTCGAGCAACGCAGCCTACGCTGTCCCCTTGCCGCTAGATGGCGCCCGCACCGTGCTCGATACCAACGCGGACGGCTCTGCGCAAAGCACCTCGGATTCCATCTTGTACGCCGATGACTTCGACTACACGAAGAAGACCGTAGCGGTAATCGGCGCAGCTGGAAAAGTCATGGGTAGCGAGAGCTACGTGACCGCGCGCGGAGGTTCACAAAGCGTGATGCCGCGCTTTCTATGCGACCGCAACGGCGCGTTCGAAGCCTACCTGCCGAGCGGATCTTCGAACTATGTTCTTCGCCAACAGGTGGATCAACCTTCGATGGGGCTCGGAGGTACGTGGAACGAGGGCGCTCCGATCACCGCCGTCGGGGACAACCGCTGGCTCAACTACAAGGCAAGCGTCGATGTCTCGTTCGAAAATAGCAGTACCCAAAACGGTAACAACTACGCGGCAATTGGCGCCCGACAGCAGGGGGGCGCAAACTCCCACACCATCAGCGGCACACCCTACGTGCTGAAGTTCCAATTCGACGGCAGCTGGCAGTTCTCCGTCGATGGCGTGTCAACGGCCAGCGGAAACGTCGTGGCTGGGACGGGCGGCGTAACAATCGCAGGCTTCAAGGCTGCGTACGACGCTTGGCACAACATTGCGCTCCAAGTCGTAGACAGCAAAATCACGGCTTCTCTCGACGGTGTCGTGCTCACCACGTACACCGACCCCAAGGCTCGGCTCTCGGGGCGCGTCGATCTCGCGAGCGGATATTACTTTACACGCTTCGACAACCTGAAGGTGGAAAGGGTCGCGGGCTCGGCCTCCTACTATTCGGAGGTGCTCGACAACCTCGAGATGACGGACTTGGCTTCGCCTTCGGCGGTTAAGCTCGTCTACGCCGGCAGCTGGGCACACGAGCTGGGCAAGAGCATGTACGACTACCAGCGCTCTCTCTCCACGAGCCGAGCCGCCGGTGCGACGCTCAAGTACGACTTGACGGGGACCGGCTTGGACATCCTGGGTCAGAACGACGGTTCGGCGAAGCTGGAGGTGATGGTCGATGGGAAGGTAGTCAACGCCTCCGCCGCGACGACGGCGGCGAGCCAACTCTACCAAACCTACTCGCTTCGCGGGTTACCCGCCGGTGCGCACACCGTTCAAATCAAAGTGCTGAGCGGCAAGCTCGTCGTCGATGCGGTCGCCGTCGTTCAGTAAAAAACCGAGCAATCCTCTGAGCGCAGGCGCGACGCCCGCGTCAGCGCTGCGCCGACTCTCATAGACCCGGTGGGTCGCGCCAGCCCGTAATGCGTATACGCGCCCTCAAAAAGCCGACCAACGTTGGCTTCTCTCAATGTGGCACGCCCTGGTCGAAAAAACTCAGAACTGCGCGGAGCGGTGTCGTGTGCATGGCCCAGCGTGGTAGCCTCGCACTTTCGCAAACATGAACGCGAACAGCCTAGCTTTCGTAGGCCTTCATTCCGTGTTTTGGCAAGCGACCGAACGCTGGCTCTCGCTCACGCTGTCGGCCGCGTTGATCCCGATCGTGCTCGAGTGGCTCAGCAAGGCGCGATCGGAGCCATCGCCCGAGGGCCATCGAACGATGAGCTTTCCGCGTGCGTACGGCTACTTTGGGCTGGCGTTCGCGACTGCGTGCTGGGCCGTAGCGTGCTTCGTCTGGGTCTACTCCCCAGAAGCACGAGCGATCGCTGTGATCTTCGTCGCGGTTTCACTGGCCGGTGTCTGCGCATACGCCGACGTGCGCGCAACGCGCATCGAGCTGAGCGCGGAAGGCGTGCGCGAACGGCCGATCTTCGGTCAGCCGACCTTCACGCTCTGGTCGGACGTGACACGTGTAGAGCGCCGCCAAAACTGCCTGGCTCTGGAGCGCCGCGCGGGTCGCACTCTCCGGATCTCGTTCTCTTTGTACGGTCTCCAGGACTTCGCTCGACTGTCGCTGAGCTCGGTCCCGGAGGCGCGCATCGAGCCGGAAGCGCTCGATGTACTCCGGCGAATGGCCGCCGGCGAACTACCAAAGCCGTAGACGCGACGATGACTCCGGGACCGGACAAATATCAGGTGCTCGAGTTCGAGTCGGATCGCAAAGAGGGCTGCAGCCAAAGCGCGAAAGCACGGGGTGAGCTCATTCCGCTTCGCACGTTGCCGAGCGCCAAATGAAGCTTTGGTAGAGAGCAAGGCAGGCAGGGAACCGGTCAACGGTCCTACGGTCTGGGGAGCTATGAGCGGCGTGGACCAAGAACGTTTGTGCGAGCTACTCGGGCATCACGCCGCGCCATCGGCTGGCGCGATCGCTTCGAATGTCCGTCTGCCAGCGGTGATCGCGAACTCGCGTCGGCGGCTAGGGCCCACGCTGCGGGGGCTCGCGTCTGGAGGTGATCGAGCATGACCTTAACCTTCGGCGACAGATGCCGACCGCTTGGATAGACAGCGTGTATGGGCTGGGCCGGCGCGTGCCACGCCGGAAGGACAAGCTCTAGTCGCTTCGCGCGGAGATCCTCCATGCAACGGAAATCAGGCAATAGGGTGATGCCCAAGTCACTTACGGCAGCGTTCTGGAGGATATCCAGGTCGTTTACGGAGAGCTTCGGAGTCAAAGTGACGTCACGCCGTTCGTTTCCCTTGGTCAGGTGCCAGACCCTGGGCTGCGCACCGACTCCAAAGATCAAACAGGCGTGCTTGGCGAGGTCCTGAGGCGAACGCGGGCGGCCGTGTTTCTCGAGGTATCGCGGGCTTGCGACCAGCACGAAATGGGAAAAACCGAGATTGCGGGCGATGAGAGTCGAATCCGGGAGCCCGCCCGCGCGGATCGCGACGTCGAAAGACTCTTCGACCAAGTCCACGGAGCGGTCCGTGCACAGCACCTCGAGTTGCACTTCGCCGCACTGGCCTAGGAACTCGCTGAATACGGGGCCCAGGAACTGCGTGCTCGCGGGCACAGTCATCCGCAGCAAGCCGCGCGGGGTCTCTTGCAGCTTCGCGACCGCACGTTCGGCGTCTTCTACCTCGGCCACGATGCGAAGGCAGTGCTCGTAGTAGATGCGACCTGCGTCCGTGAGGCCGAGCTTTCGTGTCGTGCGCTGAAGCAGGCGAACGCCGAGGCGCTCTTCGAGCTCTGAGACGCGCTGACTGACGGTCGACTTCGGCATCTTGAGCGCCTGTGCGGCGCTCGTGAAGCTCCCCGTTTGGACCACCTTCGTAAACACGTGAAGCGCATGGAGATCCGACGACATCAACGAGATTGTACGCACGAGCGGACAATCTTTCTCGAAAATACTGGCTAATCGAGCGCAGCTCCGCGTGACAGGGTCTCTGTCGAGCGAGCCAGCGCCTTACCGAGGTCGATTCGGGTGTGTCGGCTCACCGTCACCCATGAATACGCGCAACGAGCACCTCGATCCGCTACCGGAGAACATGCTCGGCTTCTCCATTGCCAGGCGCGCGTGGAATGGCGTGAGGCTGGAGGTGGCCGAATTCCAGTGTGCCGGACGCGTCGTCCACCACCTGAGCAACGACTCAGATGCCCGACTCAGCGTTGTCGTGGAAGAGCTTGGGGAGCACTGTGAGCCGCGCTTACGAGAAGACAGGCCCTGTCCGGTCCCCTACATGCCGGGGCACATGCTCTACGCACCAGCGGGCATGGAGGTGTGGGGCTATAGCGCCGACACGCGCTACGTGAAGGACGCAACGCTGTCGTTCGATCTCGCTGCGCTGGGCGAGCGCCTGTCGACAACCTTCGATGCTTCGGCCATCACCGCGCCGAGGCTGCGATTCGTGGATGATCGAGTCTGGACGCTCGTCAGACTGCTTGCCGACGCAGTGAATGAACCGGATCCGTCGACCCAGCTGTATGGCGATGGGCTGACGGCTGCAATCGCGGCGCGCCTGTTGGCGCGTCCCTTGGAGAGCCTAGCAACCGTCAAGAAGCTCGCTCCCTGGCAGCTGCGCCGCGCCCTCGAACATCTGGACGCCAGCTTACCGGATCACGTCACGCTCGCGGAGCTCGCGGCATCGACGGGGCTATCGCAATGGCATTTCAGCCGGGCCTTCAAGGGCTCGACTGGAATGGCACCTTATCGGTGGCAATTGGGCGCGCGCATCCGGCGTGCGCAATCTTTGCTGGTCGATACGCAGGCCTCGCTCGAGCAGGTCGCTGAAGCGACAGGCTTTGCCGATGCCGTGCACTTCGGGAAGACCTTTCGAAAGATTGTCGGAACAACGCCGGCCGCGTGGCGGAAGGCCCGCAAAAGCTAGTCATTGCTGAGCACGTTTAGACAGGCGATCACACAATTGGACAGTGCGTTCCCGAAGGCCGCGAAGCATATTCGCCGCAGCCAATAGGTGTGTGACTTGGACGAAGTATGCAACCGCACTTCTTTCTTTGGGCTCGCCGGTTGGGTAGGTACGCCATGAATACGCACGAGATACCCACGGCAGATCCTCCTTCGACTGCGCTCAAATATCCCGTTGGACTTGTATTCGATGCGACGTTTGACGCCTTCGCGGTGAGGCTGAGCACGCTGCCCAACAGCGAGCTCAATTTTCACATCGCGGAAGGCCCCTACGCGCACACTGAGACGGTCAAAGTCGTCGCCACCATGATCCGGCCGGGGATCTTCCTAGTTAGTTGGGTCGAAGCCAGCGGCGCGACAGTCGTGCACGTCGAAGACTTCGCCAAGTCGGTTCTGTACTCCCGCGCGACCCTTCCGGACGGCACTTTCCTGCGAATGGACGCTCAAATTCGCCTGGTTCAACCGGAGACCGTGAAATGAACAGCGACCTCGAGACCAATAAGGCACTCGTGCTCGAGGCGATGACGGCCCTTTTCCAACGTAGGGACGTCAACGCCGTCGAGCGGCTTTATGCGCCTGACTACATTCAACACAACCCCGGCATCGCGCAGGGCCGCGATGCGCTCGCGAAGCTGGTCGCTCAGCTGCCCGAAAGCGTCTTCTATGAGCCGGGCCTAATCCTCGCCGAGGGCGCGTACGTCGCGATCTACGGACGTATCCGCGGTTGGGCGCCGAGCCCCCAGATCGTCATCGATATCTTCCGCGTGGACGACGGCAAGCTCGCCGAGCATTGGGACGTTCTGCAAGACGAGGACTCGACGAAGGGCAGCAAGTCTGGCGTCGCGATGTTTTCGCCTGATGAAGCGTCAGTGCAGGCGAGGAGCGCCCCAAGAACGTCGGACATGAGCTCGGCCATCGACTACGACGTGCTGATGCGGGCCAACCTGACGCGCGTATTTGGCGAGCGCGACGCCACGCGCCGGATAGTCGCGATTCGCGAGCTGTACGCTCCTGACGCGGTGTTGAACGAGCCCGAGGGCACCGCCGAAGGTCATGACGCGATCAACGAGGCGGTGACTGCGTTACTCGCAGCCCTGCCGCCAGGGTTTGTCTTTGCTGCTTCTGGTCCAGCGATCGGCCACCACGGGGTTGGGCGCTTGCGCTGGAGCGCCGGGCGCCCCGGTCAGCCGGTAGCGGCTACAGGAATAGACGTCGCGCACTTCCAAAACGGCCGCATCCACTCGTTGTTCGTCTTCCTCGATCCCGCGGCCACCTGAGTCTCCGTCGTTGATGCTGCGACGCTCGGTACCACTGCGCAGTGCCGAGTCCCGAGTCCGAGCTCCGACACACTGACCCTGCTCGACGCGACTGGGCGTCGGTACGTCATCCGCTTGCCCATCGAAACGCTCGCACCTCATCCCCTAGAAAAAAAAGGAAATACCATGACCACGAAGACCGGTATCGACGCCCTCCTGACGCCCGAAAGGAGCATCGTAATACTCATCGATCACCAACCGTATCAGTTTGCGAATCTGCACAGCCACGACCCGATCATCATCCAGAACAACGTCGTCGGGCTCGCGAAGGCTGCGAGGGCTTTCAACGTTCCGACTATCCTGACGACGGTGCTCGAGCAACGTGGTGGTGCGTTGATCAAGCCCCTGCAGGATGTGTTCCCGGACCAAAAACCGATCGATCGCACGTTCATCAACACCTGGGAAGACCAGCGCGTCGTCGACGTCGTAAAGAAGTCGGGACGAAAGCAGCTCGTCATCGCAGCGCTCTGGACAGAGATCTGCCTGGCCATGCCCGTCATTCACGCGCTCGGCGATGGCTACGATGTCTTCGCCGTCACCGATGCGTCCGGTGGCGTAACGGTCGAGGCCCACGAGATGGCCGTGCGCAGGATGGTGCAAGCTGGTGCCGTTCCGATCACGACATTGGCCATCGCTGCTGAATGGCAACGTGACTGGGCGCGTGAGAAAACACTCGCAGGGATGGGAGAAGTGGTCAGCCAACACGGCGGCGGCTCGGCTATCGCGCTGGCCTGGGAGCTGCAGCTACTGAATACCCCGCGCAAGCAGTGAGCGCGTAAATTCGCCGGGCGTGCTGGTGTCGCTCGCCCGATTCTCGAGTCAGCGCTCGGCGACGATGTCATTGATGACTCGACCCCTTACCACCGGAGAGCGTGTCCCCGGTCCCCCTTCAGCAATTTTTGAGGAGAACAACATGAGCTACGAACGTCTCAGTGCAAGCAACGCAGCCGTACTCTTTGTCGATCATCAGACCGGACTCGCGAACGGCGTGCAAACGCAAAGCCCGCCGGAGTTCGTCAACAACGTACGGGCGTTGGTCACGATCGCGCAGATCTACAAGCTCCCTTCGGTCATCACGACGAGTGCGGCAGATGGCCCGAACGGCCCGATCATGCCGGTCGTTCAACAGGGGCTTCCCGATGCGGCAATCGTGCATCGCCCGGGTGAGATCAACGCTTGGGACAATGAGGAGTTCGTGGCAGCGGTGGCAAAGACCGGGAGAAAGAAGCTCCTTGTCGCAGGGATCTCCACAGAAGTATGCCTCGCGTTCGTTGCGCTCTCGGCGCGCGATGCGGGCTACGACGTGTACGCGGTGTTGGATGCGTCTGGGACGTGGAACAAGCTCGTCGAACAGGCGGCTATTGCGCGCATCGTGCAGGCCGGCATCGTTCCGATGACGTGGGTCGGCGTCGGCGCGGAGCTCTTGGGTGATTGGCGTTCTTCTACCGGCCAAGCCCACGGCAAGCTGATGGGCGACTATCTACCGTTCTCCGGTAACAACTCGGTTGGGTTCCTGGCGGCAAAGGGGGCGCGTTAGCTGATCGCTAGAAGAGCGCCGCTCGCGTTCGAGGATACGCAAGCGCAAGTGGTCGTGTCGCCGAGCGACTGACGCGCGGAGCCTGCTGATGAGTGACCACACCCATCAACGCAGCGTTGTTCGTCGTGGAGCAACAATGCGTCGCTCACCTCGCGCCTACCGCTCGGCCACCTCCACCCGTACAGTTTGAAGGACGAGTGCAGCGAACACAGGAGACTGCCATGGCAAATTCAATCGGCACCGAGAGCACTTCTATAGAAACCCGGCGCATCGCCCATCGCACGACAGGACATCGGCAAGGTCCGATCACCCGCTTGATGAGCCCTGGAGACATTGGTGAGCTGGTGAAGCCGTTCGTGTTCCTCGACTATTTCGAATTTCCGGCCGCAGTGAACATTGGATTGCCGGTGCATCCGCACTCGGGCATCGCCACTCACACGACTCTGTTACAGGGCTCGATCGACTACGCGGACTCTACCGGTAAGGCGGGCATCTTACACCCGCGCAGCATCGAATGGATGCAGGCGGGCGGAGGTGTGTGGCACGGCGGCGGACCGTGCGGCGCCGAGCCGCTTCGCGGATTTCAGCTGTGGATCGCCTTGCCGCCGCACCTCGAGCTGGCGAAGGCATACAGCGACTACGTACCGAGCGATTCGATTCCGAACGACGGAGGCACGCGGCTACTCCTTGGGTCATATGGATACTTGAAAAGCACGATCGCCTACGAGGAGCCCGTGACCTACCTGGAAGTTCGCTTGCGGGACGGAGAGCGCTGGACCTACCAGGCCCCGGCAAGCCACGACGTCGCGTGGCTTGCCGTCGCGACCGGTAGCGTGCTCGTCGACAAGGTCCTCTTGCGGCGAGAGATGGCCGTATTCGAGGAAGGCTCGGCACCGATTGAGGTTGTTGCTCACGGCGATGTCGAGTTCGTGATCGCCTCGGCGATGAAGCATCCGTTCCCCCTCATCACCGGTTCCTACTCGGTGCACACCAACCGACATGCGCTCGATCTCGGCGAGGCGGGCTATGCGTCAATCGCGAGAAGCATGAATCTGACGCCGGGCAAGTCGATCCATGCTCCGTTGGCCGTCACCCGGTCCGTCTCCGTAGAGCCGGCGTGAGCGGCTTGCGGGTGAGTAGCCCCGCCGGCGAGCGCGTCGTACCTAATTCAACCCTGCTCGACCAGGGTCTGGATGAGCCAAGCGCCGGCTGGGCCGGGCGGCGTGTCGGGGCGGTACATGGCCTGGAACAGGTAGAAGCCCCCGACGGATTCGGGAACCTTCAGACGCACTAGTCGCCCCTCAGCAATGTCCTGACGCACCGAGGGCTCGGGCATGTAACCCCAGCCCAATCCGGCCAGCAGCAGCGCGTGCTTGGCACCCAGATCCGACAGCGACCAGGTGTCCGTCGCGTACACCGCGACATCCGGTCCCTGCTGAAATGCTTCACGCACGCGCAAGACCAGCTGCCGGTGACGCTTCGCCGCGCCGACCACTTGGCTGTCCACACCCGCCAACGGATGCACCGGCGTCGCGACGGGAATCATCTCGACCTGGCCCACGGACACCACCTCGAAACCTGTGGTATCCGAGTGATGTATGCCACCAATCCCAAGCCGTGCAACGCCACGTTGCACCAGCTGAGACACCGCACCCAGCGCTTCCAGATTCAAATGCAGCTTCACAGTGGGGAATCGTTCCTCGAAGGCCTGCACTGCCTCGACCAGCCGCTGCGTCGGAAACATCACGTCCACGACCATCGAGATCTCGGCTTCCAGACCCTGTCGGATGCTCGCCACGCGCGCCTTGATATCGCTCACACCACTGTTCACCGATCTAGCCTTCGCGAGGACCGTCTCGCCGGCCTTCGTCAGTTTCGGTTTGCGCGCATTGCTGCGATCGAACAGTTCCAGGCCGAGCTGCGCTTCCAGTGACGAGATAGAATAACTGATCGCCGAAGTCGCGCGGTGCAGTCTGCGCCCCGCCGCCGCGAAGCTGCCTTCGTGCACGACGGCGATGAGCACCTGCAACTGATCGAGGGAGGGTGTCCCGACTACCGGCATGTTCGATCCATTAGAACAACTTGGCTGGCATTTTACGGCTTTCTCGAATCAAGTGTGCCGAGCAAACTCCTCGCCGTCGAGCCACCCGTGGCCGACGAAGGAATCTAAGCGCTAATCGAGACCAGCCGACATGGTCGATGGTCTCCACCGAAACGGAAGACATTCGCTATGCACAAGAAGGTTTTCACCCCCGAGAACGCCGCCATGCTGCTGATCGACCATCAGGTCGGCACGATGGCGTGGACGCACTCCCACGACATCAACCTGGTCAAGCAGAACGCCCTGAAGCTCGCGCGCATCGGCAAGGCCGCGGGCATTCCGATCGTGCTGACGGCCAGCATGGAAGATCAGGTGCAGGGTCCGCTGATTCCGGAGCTGCAGGCCATCCTGCCGGAGGAGTTTGCGGCACGCATCAAACGCCCGGGCATCGTCAACGCGATGCATCACGAAGGCTTCAACAAGGCCGTCAAAGCCACCGGCCGCAAGAAGCTCTTCGTCGCCGGCGTGACAACCGAAATCTGCATCACCTTCCCGGTCCTGCAGATGCTCGATGAGGGCTACGAAGTGCAGGTGTCGGCCGATGCTTCGGCTTCGTATACCAAGTATGGAGATGACATCTCACTGCGTCGCATGGAGCAGGCCGGCGCGATCATCACGACGGTCGACATGATTGTCTCGGAGCTGGCAGTGGACTGGACGAGCCCGCTCGGCGCGAAGCTCGTGCCGATTCTCGGTTACCGGTAAGCCGCACAGATCACCTCGAGGAGGTGCATCGATCCGATGCCCTCCTGCGGCCTAGCCGTAGGCGGTGACACCCGAGACGAAGCCCTTCGCTTCGTCCTAGTCGAAGAGTTTAGAACCGCCACTCAGTGACTGTACTGGGCGCGCCTGCGCTAGCGAAGCCACAAATCTCGCTTTCGCGCCGCGTGCGCGCAAAAAAGGAGCGTGAACGGCGCGAAAGCGAGCAGGTACGGGCCAACGCCGGGCAGGACGTCGAACAGGTGATCCGGGGGATAGCCCCGCAGTGTTTCTGTGCCGTAGTGAATGCCTGCGCGCACTAGTCCGCTCAAGATCCCGGCGGCTAGCCCGTGGCTCGCGCGCACTCCCTTCGAATCGCCGAGGATCGACCCGGCAATGGCGCTCAAGACGACGGCATCCGCGTAATAAGCCAGATGACCGACCCAGCTCGGCTCAACGCCCACGCCGTGCCGGTCATGCTCCATGAATGGAACGAGCAGCATCGCGTACACGATTGCACAGTGACCACATGCAGTGCGGCCACGACCATGCTCGCGATGGCGACCTTCCACATGGGCCTGAACGAAGGCATTGGCTTCATTGTGCCGCTCGCGAGTTTACGTTCGGCGGCACTTCCACCTCCCAAAAAAGCCAACCACCGTTTTGCTCTTTGCCGCGTAGCGCGCCCTAGAACCGCGCCGTCACGACGATTCCTGAATCGTGACGAGGTAACGCATGCACAGCTCTGAAAGCGCCTGCTCGAATTGGGGACGCTCGAACAGGTCGGGACGCTCGAGAATAGCGGTGTGTAGGGTCGCCTCGAGCGAAACGCCCAACACGAAGCTCGCGATCTCGTAGTCGACCTGGCGCAGCTCCTCGCGGCGAGCTTCCAGAAGCCGATGGAACTGAGCGCGCCCCTTCCGCACCTGCCCCCTGACGAAATCCGATTGACCCAGATTCGGCACGAGTTTCAGCAGCGTGCGGTAAAGCTTCAGGTGGCGACGATGGTGAGCGACGAGGTGGCGTACGACCTGCGGCAACAAGACTTCGAGCGGTTGGTCCGGTTTTGTCTGCAGCAGTGACAAAGCCTCATCGATGTCGTTTTGGGCCTGCCGTCTGATCAGCGCCGCGGCCAGCGCCTGCTTGCTCGAAAAGTATTGATACAGCGAGCCAACGCTGACGCCGGCCTGTTCAGCGATCGCGTTCGTGGTGATTTCATCCAGCTCCGTACGACTCAAAACGCGAGTCAGAGTGTCGAGCAAGACGCCCACCAGAGCTCGCGAACGAGCTTGACGCGGCTGCTTTCGGGGCACTCCGGAGGCTTGGTCGGTCAATGAGTTGCCTTTCGAAACGCGAGTTGAGTCGGTCGGGATAGGCGTCTACAAACGAGGTCACGTTTTCCCATGGCGTTGGACAAAACAGTGCTGATTGCGGGGGCAGGCATCGGTGGTCTGGCGCTTGGCCTTGCTTTGCAACGCGCGGGAATCAAATACGAGATTTTCGAGCGCGCTTCTAGCTTGCGCGAAGCCGGCGCGGGCATCTTGGTTCAAGCCGGCGCAATGCGCGCGCTGCGTCACATCGGCCTGGAATCCGAAGTCGCGAGCTTGGGGGTCGAGCTCGAGCGTGGGACGGGGCGAAACGTAGCAGGCAATTTGCTCAGCACGACCGGGTTCGATGATCTCGGCGCCCCGACCGTGGCCATCCACCGCGGGCGTCTTCACTCCGCAATTCTTGGCGCGATCGAAAATGAGCATGTTCACCTTGGTCGGTCGATCCAGAGCTTCGTGCAAGATGAGCACGGCGTCCACGCGCTGTTCGAAGATGGGAGTCGCTCGTCGGTCGGTGAGCTGCTGGTTGGCGCAGACGGACTCCACTCAGCGGTACGAAAGCAGCTGCTGGGAGACGCTCCGACCCGCTACGCTGGATACACGAGCTGGCGGGGCATCGCTCCTTGCGCCGGGGTCGTTCCGCCAAAAGAGATCCTAGAAGTCTGGGGTCGGGGACTGCGCTTCGGCGCAGTTTCGCTGGGTCGAGATGAAACATATTGGTTTGCGGTCGCAAACGCCCCTGCCGGCGAGCTCGATCCGGATCCACGCGCGACGGTGTTGGCGCACTTCACTCAGTTCTCGGACTCGATGCTCGCACTCGTACGAGCAACTCCCGCGAAGTCCGTCTTGCGGACAGATATCGAGGATCGCGAGCCAGTCGCTGCTTGGTCTTGCGATCGTGTCACTTTGTTGGGTGACGCGGCTCATCCAACGACGCCCAATCTAGGCCAAGGTGGAAGCATGGCAATCGAAGATGCGGTCGTACTGTCTCACTGCCTTGTGAAGTATGCGTCGGTGCAAGACGCCCTTGCCGCTTACGAGCGTGCGCGCGTGGCGCGCACGACTGCGATCGTCAACGAGTCGTGGCGCTTCGGCCGTCTCGCGCAGATGGATGGACGCTTCGCTTGCTGGCTGCGCGATCTAGCGCTGCGCGCGACTCCACAAAGCGTGGTCCGTCGCCGACTGCTCGAGAGCGCTGCTTTTTTACTCCCTTGAGCCACCGAGCGCCGAGTCGACCTAACGTCGTCCTCGTCGCAGGAACTCCACGAGTGCATTCAGTTCTCGCTCGCTACGAGCTTGCGCCGAAAAGCGCAGTCGAGTCACGACGGCACGTAGGAGATGGTGGAGTGGACCGCGAGTGTTGCCTCCGATCGACACGAAGCTGGCAAATCGCAGCCGGGTCGACTCCATCTGGTGAGTCGGTGCTCGGCATTCGCATCTGCAGCAGTGGCCGCGCCGAGTTCGACTAGCTACCCGCTCGCGTTCAACGATAGCCATTTCTATTACCCGCGCAGCTTGGGCGACTCGACATGATGTATCGCGTCTTCGGTTGACTTGGCTGCTCCGACTAGCGTGTCCGAGTGTCGTGCGGTGTTCGATTCCACACGCGCGGCCGCGCGGAGCGGGCGACGCATTCGTGAACCGGGCAGACCCGGTGCCACGATCAAGTGAGCACGATTGCAACGATCGCGCTTCGCGTGGCGGTGAGAATTCCGCATTTTCGCCCCGCAAATCGCAAGCTGGGCAGCGTTGCATGATGGCAATGACGTGGGAATGTGCGCTGAAGCGAGTGATCAGCAACGCGCACGGCCCTGGGGCGTTCTTGATTTCGCACTCGAGTATGCGATTTACGATTCGATGTCTCGTTGTCGATTGTGGTGAATTGAGTGTGAACTCGGGCGTCGAGGTGTGAGGATGTGCAATGCCATTGCTCCGCGTGATCGGGTTGTTCCTTCTATTCCTCATCACCGGAGCGGGTTGCCATGACAATGACGAACTGGTGGCGACTCACTCGAACGCAGGTGCGGCAGGCCAAGCTGCGGGCGAAGCGGGAGGGCCGGGGACCGTCGTGTCGCTCGAGCTCACTCCCCGTGAGCTATCGCTAGCGGCAGGGACTTCGGCTGACGTTCAGGCCACGCTGGTTCCCAGCGTCGGCACGACCGCGGACGTGACGAGCGAAGCCACCTGGACTAGCAGTGCGCCAGGAGTGGCTACCGTCGAGGGTGGCACCGTCTCGGGGCACAAACGCGGAACCGCAAAGATCACCGTGACCGCCTCGCGCCTCGTGGCAACGCTCACCGTCACCGTGACCGAAGCCACGCTGCTGAGGTTGAGCATCACCCCGCCGAGTCCGATCCTAGCGCGGGGCATGCAAGAGCAGCTTACCGCAACCGGTGTGTTCACGGACAACACGACCCAAGATTTGACCAAGCAGGTGACCTGGAGCGCGGCCACGAAGACGGTCGCCAGCGTCGGCGCGGCCGGCCTGCTCACAGCGGTCTCGGTCGGCTCGACAGACGTCAGCGCTCGGCTTGGTACGACAAGCGCGACCACCCTCGTTACCGTTTCGGCAGCGGTGGTTGACTCGATTGCACTGACGCCGCCGGATCCGTCGCTACCCAAAGGCATGACGCGAGTGCTCATCGCAACGGCGACGCTCAGCGATGGCACGACGGAAGCCGTTTCGACACAGGCTCAATGGACTTCGAGCGACGAAGCCGTCGCGACCGTAGACAGCTCGGGCGTCGTCACCACCATTGCCCTCGGCAAGACAACCATCAGCGTGAGCGTCGCGGGGGTGACCGGGTCCACGAGCGTCACCGTCGTGGGCGCGAGCCTCGTGTCAATTGGGGTGACCCCGGCAGCGTCGACCGTGGTCAAGGGGCTGACCAAACAACTGACCGCAATGGGTAGCTACTCGGACAGCACGCTGCTCGATCTCACGAACCAGGTGACTTGGGCATCGAACAACAACTCGATCGTTTCCATCAGTAACGCAACCGGCTCGCGCGGGCTTGCCGCCACCACTGGCGTGGGCAGCGCATCGATTTCAGCAACTTTGAGCGGAGTGAGCGGTTCGACCACGTTGACGGTGAGTGCAGCAACACTCGTCTCAATCAGCGTGACCCCAGCCGCGCCGTCGGTGGCCAAGGGGCTGACACGTCAATTCACCGCTACGGGCACCTACAGCGATGCGTCCACTCAAAACCTCACCACGGCCGCAACCTGGGCTTCGAGCGACACTACGAAGGCTACCATCAGCAACGCCACCGGTTCGGAAGGCCGTGCATCCACCGCGGCTGTAGGCTCAACGTCGATCTCAGCCACGCTCAGTGGCATCACTGGCGCGACCGTGCTGACGGTGAGCTCAGCGACGCTGGTCTCGATCGTCGTGACTCCAGCAACGCCCTCGGTCGCCAAGGGGCTCACTCGGCAGTTCACGGCCGTGGGCAGCTATACGGATGCCTCCACGCAAAACCTGACCGCGACCGCGACCTGGGCGTCCAGCGACAGCACGAAGGCCACGATCAGCAATGCTGTTGGCTCGCAGGGCCTGGCCACCGCCGCAGACCTAGGGTCGGCGTCCATTTCGGCAACGTTCACCGGCGTGAGCGGTTCGACCACGCTGACGGTGAGCGCAGCAACCCTCGTCTCGATCGACGTGACCCCGGCCGCTCCCTCGGTGGCCAAAGGGTTGACTCGCCAATTCACCGCTACGGGCACCTACAGTGATGCGTCCACTCAGGACCTGACCACGGCCGCAACCTGGGCTTCGAGCGACACTACGAAGGCTACGGTCAGCAACGCCGGCGGTTCGGAAGGCCTCGCATCCACCGCGGCTCTTGGCTCAACTTCTATCTCTGCCACTCTCAGCAGCATTACTGGCGCGACCGTGCTGACGGTGAGTGCAGCGACGCTGGTCTCGATCGCTGTGACTCCAGCCGTGCCCTCGGTAGCCAAGGGGCTCACCCAGCAGTTCATGGCCGTGGGCAGCTATACGGATGCCTCCACGCAAAACCTGACCACCACCGCGACCTGGGCCTCCAACGACAGCACGAAGGCCACGATCAGCAACGCTGTTGGCTCGCAGGGCCTGGCCACCGCCGCAGACCTTGGGTCGGCGTCCATTTCCGCAACGTTCACCGGCGTGAGCGGTTCGGCCACGTTGACGGTGAGCGCAGCAACACTCGTCTCGATCGCCGTGACGCCAGCGAATTCCTCGGTCTTCCCGGCCCAGACACGGCAATTCACTGCCACTGGCACGTACACGGATGGTTCGACTCAGGCGCTTACGGCGACCGCAACCTGGGCATCCTCGAAGACAGAGGTAACGATCAGCAACGCGCTAGGGAGCAAAGGTTTGGCAACGGCTGACAATTCCTACTCTTGGACCTCTACGCAAATCTCAGCGACCATTGGCGCGAAGGTGGGGAGCACGACCCTGTTCTTGATCCAGGACTAACCTGGCGGTCATCAGGTTCGAGCTTGGCAGTCCAGGGAGGCGCGAGCTTATCGAAGCGGCCGTTGTTCCAGCGCTGAGGCGCGCGTGCTCATCGCGCCCTCGAGCGTCGCGGGATGGTGAGAAGCATTTTCTTTGCAGATTCGGAGCGTTGTGGCGGCCCCCCCGCTGGCTTTCCATTTGCGCAAGGGCACGACCTCGTATTCCGTCCCCCAGGCGCAGAGACTTTCCCCCGGTCACGCTGTCGTGAGTGTGACCGAGACTGATAACCAACTCGAAGTCCTTGCGCGCAGCGGCGGCTTTCAAGTGACCGTTCGCATCGAACTCCTGGAACCGCGGTCCGACACCGACGATCTTCGAGAGCCCTCGGCAGTTCGCATTGCCGGCATGAAACAGCACGCTGGTGCAGAACACATACGCGTTGGCGATGCGCTCGAACTTGTGCGCGAACCAGCGAATGCTTTCGACGCGCACGCGACGATGATTGTCGCTGCTGGCGAGAAGGCAGGCTACTTGCCGCGCCCGTATAGTGTGCCGCGCCCGCGCGCCCTAGGAGAAGAGTTTAGAGCCGCGAGCTTAGGGCCCTTTGGGCTCCGGCTTGATCAGGAGCACTGGCTGGCTCGAACGGTGAATGACTTCCTGGGCTTGCGAGCCATTCAATAGGCCGCCGAGCTCCGATCGTCCGTGGGTACCCATGCAGATGACGTCGATGCCAAAGCGCGCAGCGGCGTAGCAAATTCCATCCGCAGCTTGCTCCTCGCGCAGGACATGGAGCTCGGTTACGATCCCGTGCGACGCTGCGTCTGGTGGAACGAGTGCGCGGAGCCGCGCTTCGGCTTCGGCCTGTGCAGCGCTCGAATCATTCCACATTACGTGGAGCAGGTGCACCGTGCCACCTTCACGCATGAGCCGGTAGCCGCACCTGACCGCGCGATTTCCCAAAGCAGAAAAGTCAGTGGCGATCAGGACGCTGCGAAAGCCAGTGAGGTCACTGGCAGCTTCTGCTCCCGCCTCCACTGTTGGCGGTACACAGGCGGCGTTCGACTCAGCATACTGAATTACGCCGCGAGAAACCGAGCCCTGCCAGAGACGCGCCAGGCCAGCGCGCCGATGCGTTCCGACGACCAGCAGGTCACTGGAACTGGCCGTGGCCAGCTCGGCTAAATGTCCGTCCACGCGACCCCAGCCAGGGAAGACCCTGTAGGCCGTTTCACCGACTCCTGCCGCATCGCCAGCCCAATCACGCAGATCGCGTGACAGTGCCGCGTGAACTACGGGCTCCAGGTCGGTGGACGCCGCTGCCTCCACTATCCCGAATCGCGCCTGTTCGGCATACGGCCGCACGACTTGCACGATCGTGAGTGAACATGGACCGATGGCGCGCAACCCAGCCGCCCACCTGAGTGCGCGCTTCGAAGCAGCATCCGGGCTGACACCCACCATGACGTTCAACGAGCTCCCCTCGCGAGCCCAAGCGGCGATGCGTGCAGCGTTTCGCACGACCAATACCGGCACTGGCGAGCCCTGAGCAACGCGTTCCGCCACGCTCCCGACGAGCCAGCGAGCCGGTTTCTTGGCGCCCACGGAGGAAACGACGACCAGCGAGGCTGGTGTTTCCTGCGCGATCTTGACGAGTTCCTCGCCCGGAACGCCGGTGACGACCACTGGTTCGATTTCGACACCCATTTGCTCCTTGAGCGTCTCTGCCTCTTCGCGTAGCCGCGCTTGCAACGACCGGTGCAAGGACTCGGTCTGAGAGCCCGGCGCCAACATCGACGCGCCATCGTCAATCACGTGCACCAATTTGAGCGGGAGACCAAGGCGCTGAGCAATCGCGCAGGCAGCCAGAGCCGCCTCCGAGGATGATTTGGAGAAGTCAGTGCCGCACAGGATGGTCATGGTTTGCTCCACCAAGCACACTTGATGCCAACATCACCTCGGCGGCTAAGCGGCGCGGACATCGCGAATGGACGCAACCCGTGCGCGCAGACGCAGAGTCTGCGCGAGCCGGCTCGACCCGGAATAGAGCTCGCCAGAGTCGTCCTAGACTCTTTGCCAGATGCTGTGCTCTGAAGAGGCCATGCAAACCACGATTGTCGGCTTCCACCAGGACGAGCAGCGCGATTGGGTAGCGGAGCTTTCGTGCGAGCACGGCCAGCACATGCGCCACCGACCGCCTTGGGAGCTGCGTCCGTGGGTGACGACCGAGGAGGGCCGCCGACAAAAGCTGGGTCAGGCCATCGACTGCCCGTTGTGCGACCAGATCGTGATGCCGGCGACCGCGAAAGAGTACAAACGCACGGCGACGTTCACTGAAGAGACGCTACCGGCCGCGCTGCGCGCTGACCATCGGACGAAGGCCAGCACCTGGGCGCGCATCGTCGTCGAGGCGGGCGCGCTCGAATACCACACGCGCAATCGTGTTCATCGGCTCGAGCCGGGCCAAACCGGCTTGGTCGAGCCCGAGCGCCCCCACCACGTCACGCCTCTTGGTGCGGTCCGCGTACACGTCGAGTTCTGGCGGTAGCGGGTGACTCGGGGCGGCTCTCCACCGCAGCGAGCGCTGCTTGAAGGAGTATCCTACCTAAGGTAGGATAGGCGAATGCGCAGGTCAGCTGAACGGAAGCCAGTTCGTCAAATCAAGGCTGCGGGCCCACCACCGCGCGGCCGCGCGAAGAAAGTATCGCTCACCGTCGATGAGCGCGTGCTCCGCGCCATGGAACAGGAAGCCAAACGCTCCAAGCGCACGCTGAGCGCGGAGGTCACGGAGGCTCTGGCCCGAGAGCTGCGTCGTCGCCGACTGCAAGGGCTCGTTGCCGAATACGAGCAGGAGAAAGGGGCGATATCTGCAAAAGAGCTGGCCGCTATTCAGGCAGAATGGCTGGCATAACTCTGGATACCGGGGCCTTGATTGGGTTCGAGCGTGCCGCCCGACGGACGATGGCCCAGCTGAAGCTCGCTGAGCAGTTCGGGTACGAGCTGACGGTTCCGACCCCGGTCATCGTCGAGGCGTGGCGCGGGGGCAAACGTTCAGCGCGCATCGCGGCGCTCCTCGATGCTTGCGTCATCGAGCCACTTTTTCCTGACCTGGCTCGCATTGCGGGGGAGGCAATCGCCGCCGTGAAGGGAGCGACTGTGGTCGACGCGGTCGTGATGGCGTCGGCGGCCCAGCGGGGCGATCGAGTTTTGACCGCGGACTTCGCTGACCTCGACCGTCTCCGTTCGTACTTTCCAGCAGTCCGTCTGCTCCAAGTCTAGCGTCGCTGCTTGCCGCTGCGCGCTTACACCCACTAATCAAAAGGCCAACCAACGTTGGCCTTTGCAGCATGGCGCGCCCCGGCAGAAGTTGCCCCCGCCGGGCAGCTAGAGCAGGGGTATCACGTTTGGTGTCGGCACAAGGGTAGCGCGCGGCGCGTGTCCGCAAGCGTCGATCGAGACGGTTCAGCGCAGATTCAGGGCGCAATGCGAAGCTCGTGCGCATGATCGACGGAAGCATCGAGCTCGACGGTACCGCCGGCGGCAGGCTCGGCGCTTCCTCAAAGGCGATGTGACTTCGTTCTCGATCGAGCGCAGCGCCGGCTGCAGCGTCCCGCAAACTGCGCTGGGCGCGGCACCGATCGTCGTAGTGACTCGTGAGGCCATCCCCGAGCACAAGGGTGTGTCGGCGGTGGACATCTCGCGTTTCCCAAACCGCAATCGCGATCACCGTCGCGCTGGTTCCGGCGCGACCGTCGCCGTCTGCGTTTCGACCTCGGCCGACAAGCAGCGGTCGCCGCTCCAGGGCGGCTTCGCGCCAAGGACCAGATTCGGATCGCGCCCGAGCTCGGTTTGCCGCGACCACTCGGCGGATAGGTAAATTCCCTGCAAGGTATCGAGCGACTCCGCGGAGTGCGGTGACTCGCCCGACGGCAGACTGTAGGGGTCGTAGGACCAGGAGTCCCCCAGGGCGACACCATTGCCGTCTGCCACGTCGTCATAAGACGCCATATCGTCCGTCATCAGCGCGAGCCATTGCCGGTACGGCAACGGCTTGCACGGGCTCACCGCCGGATCGAAAACAATCGGTTCACCCGCGCTATTCTTGACCACCGGGACGACGTGATACCACCATTCGACCACGCCGCTAGGAGCGTTGTCCGTGTAGACCCGCAACAGACGATCACGACCGAACGCGAACAACTTGTGGGGTCTGCTCTTGCCGAATTGAGCCACTCGGACGTCGACCTGCTCGGCGCGGGCAAAACAGCCATCGTCCGGGAACAGCCAGGACATTCGGCGTTGGAAGCTCGGCTCGGGCGGGAAGGTTTGGGTCAGGTAGCGGTCATCCCGCGCACTGGCGAACTGCGCGAGGATGTCCGCGTCACTCCACGTCGGTACGTCTGCGAAGTCCAGTTCGGCAACGGTTGTCCTGCTAGCGTACACATCGATCGCATCAGCCGTCGCGAGAGAGCGCGTGGACTCGAGCCGGTCGCGCGCGTTCGCCGCCCGCGCGCGGCAGGTCGCGATGAACGTCTGAAAGTCTGCCTTCGGCGGCGAAGCGGAGCTGCAGTCGAGGGGCGACGAGACCCGAGCACTTGTTCCAGGCCTGCTTTCGCCACCGCTTGCGTTGATTGATTCCGTGGGCCCCGAATCCGGATCGGGACGTCTTGCGTCCGGATCAGAGTCGTTCGCGGAACAAGCCGCGAGCACGAGCCATGAAACTAGTGGGCACGCGCGGCGCAGCAAACGACGAACCACCGGAAACACCGGCCGAGAGTGATTGTGAGTCATATCCGGTATGTGTTCGGATGACGCAAAGTGGGTGAGCGCAAGCGCAATGCCCCAGCCCCGTGGCGCAAACCGTCAGCAAGTTGCAGAGTTTTGCGGCATTGAGCAGGCGTAACCGTGCCGTAGGTTTGCTTCCCAGCCCGGGGGGACGAGGCGCCTACCGCCCCATTGGCAAACTCTTGTCGACATTGATATGGTTCGATGCGTTTTCCAGATCGGGCGCCGTGGGTCGGCTATCTGACTAAGGGGATAAGATGCGTTTTTACATGACTGTACTGATTCTTACCGTGGCGGCCTGTGACGTCAAAAACTACAAGGTCACCCGCACGAGCTCCGCCGCACCGACGGCGAAGCCGGCGACTTGCGACTTCACCATCGCGACAACCAAGGTCGAACGCCCTTACGAAGAGATCGCCATTCTAGATCGGCAAGACTACTTGGCTCGCGATGCCGGCGAGTTCAAGGAGCTGATCAAGAAAGACGTCTGCGCATTGGGGGGTGACGCCGTGTTTGCCGAAGTAAACGGCTACGGGCAATATACCCGCGGCACCGTGTTGCGGTGGTCCGAAGCCAAGGATGCGACGCCCTGAGTGCCGGTACAGAAAAGTCCCTCCAGGACCCCTGGCCGCCATATCAGCAGCGCGTTCGCAGGCTGCTCATCTTGTCGCTGGTCGCCATCGCGATCCTCGCGCTCGGGGCCTGGCGTTGGCCAAGCTTAATCGCGCTCGGTGTCTTGTTGCTCACAGTTGCATTGATTGCAGGCACCGCGCTGGAGGCGCTGCCGTGCCCACGGTGCGGCAAGCCGTTCTTTCGCGCTGGCCTCATTCACAACTCGTTTTCAAGTTATTGCCTGCATTGTGAGTTACCCAAGTGGCATCTGGCCGACGGCTCCCTTTCGCCGGGCAAGCGGCGGGAGCGTGGCGCGGCCTAGAAGAGTTTAGAACCGCGGCGAGCGCGGCCGCGTAGGTCCGCGCGTCCGCGAAGCGACTCGCGGTACAGGGGCGCGCCTCGTGCTAGCTTAAACGGATGCGGCGTTTGGGGACAGCGAGCGTTGGGGTGGCGATGGCCGTGCTTGCCTACGGTTGCGGCGGGCGCGCGGGCTCCGATGGCGCAGCTGGCGGCTCGCTTCCGACGAGCGCGGGCTCGGGCCCGGCCGGCGCCGGCTCGGAAGGCGAACCTTCAGGACCGAGCAGTCAGAGTGGCGGAAGTAGCGGAAGTAGCGGAGGTGGCGCCAGATCGTCTACGCGGTGCAAAACGGTCAATAGTAAGTTGGCTTACGGTCCGATTGGTGAGCCGCAACCGATACCCTTGACGGCGGTTCCCTTTGCGGATTGTCCAACCTGTAGCGGAGTGAGAGATCTTTTTGCGTCTCGCACGGCTGCCGGCTACGGCTTCGTGTGGCGGGTAGGCTTCGATCCCAATACTCCCGACCCGAATCTTTTCAGCTGGACCGCGGCCTCCAACTTCAAGGGCGGCGCGCCATTATCGCTAGTCCCCGAAAACACCGCCAGCGCGCTCGCCATCGTGCCGGCGCCGACTGGTTTCGTCGCTGCCACCTGCTCGCTGGACTCCAAGCCCCAGTGGCTCGAACTCAATCGGGATCTCGAAGTGGCGGGAGGCTCGAGCGTGGTCGCGCCTGACGCGCCCTGTGGTCAAAGCATGATCTGGACGGGCGAGGTCTACCTCACGGCGTTCGCTGATGCGCGTGGTTTGGTGGTCGCTTCGCTCGACGAACAGGGCGCTCGGGTCGGAGACAAAGTTCTCTCCGAAGGGGTCGCGGAGCCCGTGCTGACCCGCTTCTCGAAGAACGGAGATCGCGTACTTTTCGTCTTCCGAAAAGATCGGGCAAGGCCCTGGTACGGCGTGCTCGACTTGCAAGGAACGCCGTTGGGTGCCGTTCAACCTTTCGGCGACGAGGACACCTCCTGGGTGTCGAACCTCGCGCTCGTGGCCGCGGGCGACGGATGGTGGGTGGCCAACAACGGTAGCGTCAGCAACCGCAGCGGGGCACAACTGACGGGGATCTCGAGGGACGGGCTCGTTTGGCGAGAACAACGAGTGCTGTACGGTCACCCTCAGCTTGGAGGATTCACCCCGAGCGTCTCCGGCGGATCTCTGCTCGTCGCGACGGTGGATAGTGGAGGCCAATATTATGACACGTCCATCGCCGCGACCCTGATCGACGACGCGGGTGAGATCGTTTACGACGAACGGACGCAGATCGAGCGCGACGAGCCTTTTATCCCGGGCGTTCGTCATCGATCCTCTCAGAGATCTCGTCATCAAGCCGCTACCGCTCGAGCCCTCTGAGCCCACTATCGTCGTCGTTCAAGAGTACGGCTGTCTCGACTGAAGTTGAGGTTGAGACTCAGGACTGACGTCGAGGCTCTATGCAGCATGGCGCGCCCTAGTGGAAGAGTTTAGAACCGCAACCGGGGCTGCGGCCTAGCGATACTCGGACGAGTTGCGAGGATCCCTGAAGCCGAATTTCAACTCGTCCCGTGGTCGGAGAGTCGAATTCGTCCTCAAGCTCGACGCTACCACCCACCGCTCAAAAGGCCGAGCAGTGCCGGCGTTCATCGTGGCGCGCCCTAGTAGAAGAGTTTAGAGCCGCGTGAGCGCTGCTTTACCAGTATCCTACCTAAGGTGGGATACGTGAATGCTCAGGTCAGCTGAACGAAAGCCAGTTCGTCAAACCAAGGCTGCGGGCGCAGCACCGCGCGGCCGCGCAAAAAAAGTATCGCTCACCGTCGATGACGGGGGTGCTCCGCGCCATGGAACAGGAAGCCAAACGCTCCAAGCGCACGCTGAGCGCCGAGGTCACGGAGGCTCTGGCCCGCGAGCTGCGTCGTCGTCGCCTCCAGGCGCTCGTTGCCGAATACGAGCAGGAGAAGGGAGCGATCTCCGCCAAAGAGCTGGCCGCTATACAGGCAGAATGGCTGGCATAACTTTGGACACCGGGGCGTTGATCGGATTCGAGCGTGCCGCCCGGCGGACGATGACCCAGCTGAAGCTCGCCGAGCAGTTCGGATACGAGCTCACGGTGCCGACCCCGGTCATCGTTGAGGCGTGGCGCAGGGGCAAAGGTTCGGCGCGGATCGCGGCGCTCCTTGAGGCTTGCGTCATCGAGCCGCTTTTTCCTGATCTGGCTCGCATTGCGGGGGAGGCAATCGCCGCCGTGAAGGGAGCGACTGTCGTCGATGCGGTCGTGATGGCGTCGGCAGCACGGCGGGGCAATCGAGTGTTGACCGCGGACTTCGCTCACCTCGACCGTCTCCGTTCGTACTTTCCAGCAGTCCGTCTGCTGCAAGTCTAGCGTTGCTTCTTGCCGCTGCGCGCTTCCACGCACTAATCAAAAAGCCAACCAACGTTGGCTCTTTTCAGCGTGGCGCGCCCGACTCGGGCGATCGAGGGGCGTCATGTCCGTATTGGTCGTTACACGCCCTCGACGCGTCTGGCCGTCCTGATCTGCCTGTGCGGACTTATCTGAGTAGAACGCTCGACCGCTACGATAGCGTCGTCCATGGCGGACGAGCCCGCGCAAAGGTGAGTGGATGCGAAATCGAATTCTGGATTGGTGTGCCGTTGGGCTGTTACTGCCCGTACTTCCCGCCTGTGGCGGTAGCGATGGCGAGGCGGGGGTGAAGGGAAGCGATGGCGCATCAGCTCTGATTTCGGTCGTCGACGAGCCCGCGGGTGACAACTGTCAAAGCGCGGGCAAGAAGATCGAGTTCGGCGCCGACACCAGCGGGGACGGCACGCTCGATGCGGACGAGGTCGAAGGCACGCGCTATGTGTGCGATGGCCCGCCGGGGGTAGCGGGCGATGTCGGACCAGTCGGCGAAACCGGCCCTTCCGGTGACAGCGGGCCAGCAGGCAAAGACGGAATCGACGGCGCTGCAGGCGTCGCGGGCCCGACGGGCACCAACGGAGCCAACGGAGCGACCGGGCCGATGGGCGCGACGGGCAGTGCGGGCGCACCGGGCCCCGCGGGCGCAACCGGCGCAACCGGACCGATCGGCTTTACAGGATCGATCGGCGCGATGGGCGCGACCGGCGCTCTCGGAGCCACCGGCTCAGCCGGCATCACTGGCGCCGCGGGTCCCACGGGCGCAACAGGCACAGCGGGGCCCACGGGCGCAACGGGCACGGCGGGGCCCACGGGCGCAACAGGCACGGCAGGGCCCACGGGCGCAACAGGCACGGCAGGGCCCACGGGCGCAACAGGCACGGCAGGGCCCACGGGCGCAACAGGCACGGCGGGGCCCACGGGCGCAACAGGCACGGCAGGGCCCACGGGCGCAACAGGCACGGCGGGGCCCACGGGCGCGACAGGCGCAACCGGCGCCAACGGCAATGCGGGCTACAACTCGCTCATCAACACGGCCGTCGAGAGCGCGGGCGCGAACTGCTACGCGGGTGGACTGAGGGTCACCGTTGGCATCGACAATGGCGATGCCGCGAGCACCGCAGGCGACAACGTGCTGCAGCCAGGCGAGATCGATCAGACGAGCTACTTGTGCGCGGTTTTCGCGTCGAAACGAGTCTTCGTGACCAGCACCTCGACTACCGGAGCATTCGGCGGAGTCACCGGAGGCGACGCTATTTGTCAGGGGTTGGCGAATACCGCTGGCTTCAGCGGTACCTACATGGCGTGGGTCAGTGACTCCACGGGCTCACCTTCGACACGCTTCACTCAAGCCTCGATTCCCTACACGCTAGTCGACGGGACGGTGCTGGCACCCAACTGGGCGGGGCTCGTCAGCGGTACCTTGAGCCATGCCATCGACCTCACCGAGACCGGCGTACTCTACGAAGATTTTGCGCATACCGCGACGAACTCGAACGGAACCTTTTTCGGTAATTTCGGCTGCGACAACTATACGTCGGGCTCGTCGTCGCTCGGTGCGCTCGTCGGCTACAGCATTCGAACGGACGCCCAGTGGAGTCTGCTCGGCGTCATCGACTGCGCGATCCCGAAGGCGCTGTACTGCTTCGAACAGTGAGCCAAGAAGGGTACCACGCGAGCTGCGCGCTCACGTTCGACGGCGATAGCATCGTCGTCGAACGTGATGGCATCGTCGAGCGCAACGCCTTCCCCAACAACGATCCGGGCCGAGTGGGGTGTGCGCGAGGCTTCGAGCTCACGGCGGGAGGGCAAAGAAGTGTGGGTGTCGACCATCTGTTCCTCGCCCGACACCGCCCATGGCCGCAGTCGCTGTTTGCTCGATCACTACCTTTGGCCCAAGCACTGAATGCGGCGTGCTTAGTGGCACCGAGCTTCCACCCACCAATGAGAAAGCCAACCAACGTTGGCCGTTCTCACTCTGGCGCGCCCTAGTAGAAGAGTTTCGAACCGCCGCAGGCGTCTCGGGTAGGCATTGTCTCGGGTGACCACCTTGCTCGTCGCGCTCAGGCCGGGAGAGTGGCCAACCGCTCGCGCGACTTTGCGGAGTTGCAGCGCGGCCAAACCGGGCCGACATCTGGGGGGTGGAAAGCAGCGCCTGCGTTGCTTGCGCGCCCCGCGGCCGCGTGGAAGCCTTACTGAGTGGGAATTCACCATAATTCGCTGAGGGGCTCGTTGCTGACGGTGCTGCTGGCGTGCAGCGCGTGCGCCGGCTCGAACGACACGAGCACACGGGCGTCTTCGGCGGCGGTGGGCTGCAAGCCGGGCGCGGCGCTACAAGGTGGCACTTATGATCTCGCTAAGTCGCGCTTTGCGTTCGGCTCCACGCCGATGCAGGAAGCCAGCCCGATGTTGACGCGTTGGGTGGGTGATCACGGCGTCGTCGCCATCACTGCCGGCGGGGGTGAGCTGGGCATCATGAATGCCGGCGCGCCCGAAACCAATTTACCGGACTTCAGCGGTGACCCGGCAACGCTTCAAAAGCACGTGCAGGATTACTTTGGCAGCATGGGCGTGCAGGCGTGTCAGGTCTCGAATGCAAATGTCCTCGGTGGTTCTGGCGGCCGCACCATCGTGCTGGCGCGCGCGAGCAACGGCATTCCCGTCGTCGAGTCGAACGTAAATGCACGCTTCAACAACGCGGATCAAACGACCAGTGAAGGCTTCTATTGGCCCACCATTGCGGCGGATGTCGTGACCGCAGCCGAGGCGCTCAACGCGCGCATTACCGATCCCGCAAGCCTCGCGGCATACCAAGCGCTACTCCCCGCGGAAGCCCAAGGCACCGGTAGTGTCGTCATTCATCACAGCAGCTCCTTCTCGATGGACGCATTCCGCAGTGCCGCAACTTACGATGTGGAAGAGAGCGGCGGCTCACTCGGCCGCGGGCCGACCGTCAGCTTCGATGCGCAGGGCATGCCCGTCGACTCGAATTGGTGAGCGCCGCACTACTAGCTACGCTTTGACCCCGGAGCGCGGCGGCGCAGCGGTGAGCATGGCTAGTAGAAGAGTTTAGAACCGCGGCGTGCCTATTGGGTATCCAGCTTCAAGTTGCAGCAGCGTTCAGAAAAATTGGATCAGAGATAGTGCTCGACACAGAATCACACCACTTTCAGTATCCAACGCCGCGCACGCCGCCCGAAACTCGGATCGATTCACCCGTTATCCAATGCGAATCCGCGGATGCCAGGAACACAGCGGTCGGCGCGATGTCCTCCGGCTCGCCGAAGCGGCCGAGAGGTGTACCGGCGATCAGCTGCTTGCCGAATTCGCCGGCGAAGTTACCTTTGGTGCCTGGGGTGTTCGTGTGCCCCGGTAAGATCGAGTTCACCCGAATCCCGCGCGGCCCAAGCTCCCGCGCCAACGCGAATGTCATCGTGTCGATGGCACCCTTCGTCGAAGCGTAGACACTGGACGCCAGGTACGGATCGGTACTCAAGATCGAGCTGATGTTGATAATGCTCCCTCCGCCTGCCCCGAAAAGCTTCTGGGCCTCGCGGATGGCCAAGAAGTAACCCAGCACGTTGACGTTGAACTGCTTGTGGAAGGCCTCTTCGGTCATGTCGGCGACCATCTCGAATATGGCGATGCCGGCGTTGTTCACCAGCACGTCCAACTTGCCGTAGCGGTCTTTCACGGCGTCGAACAAGCCAGCAACCTCGGCTGATTTGCTCATGTCTGCCCGTACGGCCAGCGCCTTCCCACCCGCTGCCTCGATCGACTCGACGACCGCATCGGCACCTGACTTGCTGCTCGAATAATTTACGACAACCGTCGCGCCTGCGGCGCCCAAAGCCATGGCAATGCCCGCACCGATGCCACTCGAGGCGCCGGTCACCAGTGCAACTTTTCCACTCAACTTCATGGACTGTCCTTTCGCGTTTTGATTCGCACGTTGGAGGCCTCGTGGCCGTCATGACGATGATTTGGGCCCTAGAGGCATCCTGCGCATGCCGGTTCTTCGCGCATCGCTGCCTATTCTTCTCATCCGCTGGCTGGGCCAGTCGCCGATGCTAGATCCTTACCATGAACACCGCGCTGGCCGAGTTGCGAGCCATCGTGATGCGTGCTGGAAATCAGTGGACCGGCACCGGGCTTCCGCGTGTGGCGATGGTCAGAGCCGAGGCCTGCTCGGATCAAGTGTATGAGCCCATGCTCCATTTGGTTTTGCAGGGCACGAAGAGTCTTTCGATCGGAAGCGAGGTGCTGCGTTTCGGACCGGCAACTTACTTCATCGTCCCCGTCGACGTGCCGGCGCTCGGTCAGATTCGCCCGGAGAAACCCGACGCACCGTATCTCGCGCTCAGCCTTACTTTGGACCCGGCCGTCATCGCTACTCTACTCGCCGACCTTGGCGATACCGACTCGACATCGCACGGCCCGAGTTTTCTAGTTTCTCCCAGCACCCCCGAGCTAGTGGATGCTTGGCTACGGATGATGCGCTTGGTCGATCGCCCGAGCGAGGTTGCCATGTTGGCTCCGATGATCGAGCGCGAGATACTGTTTCGCGTCCTGCAAGGCCCGCAAGGTGCTGTGCTGCGGCAGATGGCGCGCGCGGACAGCCGATTGTCCCAGATCCAACGCGCGATTGCTTGGATCCGCTCGCATTATGCCGAACCTTTCCGCGTCGGACCGCTGGCAGCGACAACGGGGATGAGCGTCGCGGCCTTCTACCGCCATTTCAAGGCCATCACCGCGATGACCCCGATTCAGTACCAGAAGCGGCTTCGTCTACTGAAGGCGCGCAGGCTACTGCTATTCGAAACTCGTGATTCAACGGCGGTCGCGTTCACTGTGGGCTACGAGAGCCCATCGCAGTTCAGCAGGGAGTATGCGCGCATGTTCGGCATGTCACCGCTTCGCGATATGGCCCGTTTCGAATCGCCGACGTTCTCCAAGCGGCGTGAGTCAGTCGCTGGTTCACGGAGGCGCGCGGCCTTGGGCTGAACGACCCCCAGCTGCAGCTCAGAGCTTCGGTGGTCATGTGGCGCCCAGTCGAAGGTCCAACGTCGAAAGAAGGTGCTCGATGGGGAGCGGCTGGTTGTCGGTCATTTTGCAGCCCCCTCACAGGCAGTAACCGCCTGTCACTTCGATGCACTGCCCGTTGACCCAGCCCAGGTCATTGCCCAGAAGCGCCGCGATGACACGCGCTACCTCGTCCGTTTCTCCTACTCGTGCTAGCGCGGTCTGCGAAGCGAGCATGGCTTCGAAGTCAGGTGTAAGCCCACCGCCCAGCTCGGTGCGAATCGCACCAGGGGCCACCGAGTTGGCGCGAATGCCTCGCGCACCCCACTCCTTGGCCATGTAACGGGTGAGCGTCTCGAGTGCGGCCTTGAACGAAGCGTACGGAGCGACACCGGCAGTTGCGACGCGCGTGGTCGCGCTGCTCACGTTCACGACTTGTCCGCCCCGCTCGAGCAACGGCAAGAGCGCCTGACTGAGAAAAAACGGCCCTTTCAGGTGCACCGCGGCCAAGCCGTCGAATTCTTCTTCGGTCACCGAGTCGATGGTTTTGTATAGGCCGTAGCCGCCATTGTTGACTAGGCCGTCGAACGTCTCGCGCCCCCAGTGACGAAGCACGGCGACGAGCTCGTGCCGAAAGGCCGCGAAGGTCGCGACCACGGTCACGTCCAAGGGCAAAGCCTGGGCACGGCCTCCCTCTGCTTCGATGGCGCGCACCACCTCCGCCGCTGCTTCCTGATGCTGGTGGTAAGTGAGCACGACTGCGCAGCCCCGGCGGGCCAGCTCTCGAGCCGTCGCGCGACCGATACCGCGGCTGCCTCCGGTGAGAACGACGATTTTCTGCGAGATTTGTCGGTTGGTCATACCGAGAGCGTACGGACTTGGGGATTCGCTCACCACGCCCGTTCTTGGCGGAAGATTGCCTAATCCTGTTGCCCACGGGTTCGAGGCTGCTGGATCAGGCATACTGAAGGTGATTTGGCCCGCTCGCGGAGATGCGCGCGCTCGCCGCGCGCGTCGAAAATCGTCGGACAGAAACAGGCATCCCGCGCGTCGCCACGGTGCGCGGAAAGGTGCCCGAACACGACCTTGCCGCCGTGTACGAGCCCGTGATGAATCTGATTCTGCAGGGCGGTAAGACCATGACCATCGGCGAGCGCACCCTGCGTTACGATTCGGCCACCTATTTCGTGATGTCCGTCGCTCTGCCGGCGGTGAGTCATGTTCATCAAGCTGGACCGGGCGCCCTTACCTCGCGGTCAGCCTAACCATTGAACCCAGCCTGGTGAGCGAGCTGTTGGAGGCCACCCCCACCCCCAAAGGCGAAGGCTTTGCGATCGCCCCGATTCAACCGCGAGTACGCGCGATATCTGCTCAACGACGTCGAGTGCATCGTCGTCGGTGGAGTGGCGGCGGTGCTGCAAGGGGCGCCAGACCCAGGGGTCGCGACCTGGGCGCCGCTTGCCAACCCATCGACCGGGAGTTGCTACAGCACGCCAAGCACACCGTGATTGACTCCACCACTGGTGCTTGGCTGCGACATCCAAACGTCAGAGCCCGAGTTGGGTGCAGGCGTCTCGCGTTGCGCCAACAGGAGTTTGCCCGCGCCCCGTGGCCACGATTTTGTCGTCTTGCTTACAGATGAAGACGTGCTCGACACCACGCCCCGTGACCAATTTCTGGATGCTCGGCCTCACCGTACGAGCGGGTGCAGCCTTTGCCCAGAGTTTGAGGCTTGCTTCTGCACCAATCGGGCGGACCGGCGCAATACGAGTGTCGAAATAGTCAGCCATTCGTTGTTTCTCCTTGCCCCCAAGATTTACGGGCGGAGGACCATTCTACTCCAAGCGCGCTCAATAGCTCGTAGACAGTGAAATGAGTTGAACGAGGCTGGGCTGTGAGTCGCTCGGCGCGATTGTGAGCGAAACGATGTACTGCCGTTCCGCCGCGCCCCACCACCCGATACGTGCTTTCGAGAAAGGCCACGCCTCTCGATAGGCGGCTGTCCTTTTGATGGTCACGAGTCCCGTCGCGCATCGGCATAGCCTTCGGCGTCAGTGTGCGGAACCCTGAACGCCGCGGGTTGCGATGCAGGATCGCGAGCGCCCCCCAATCAATGGATTGCCGTCAAGTTTCGCCGTGAAGTTTGGCCCCGACGTTCCGTCTGACCACACCTTCGAAATTGTTGGCAAGGGCTACAGGCACGTTGCCTGAAAGCCGGCGAGAATCGAATTGTGTTGCCCTTTTTGTCGTAGCTGACAAGCCAAGGTGATTTTTCGATTCGAACCATGACGCCGCCATCGGCGGCTGGTTCCACTTCCCGCGCGCTGCCCTGCACGTCCTTCCGCCAGACTGGTGCGAGCGGCTCGCAGCTGCAGGCCTGGCCGCAATCCGTTGCGGTGAAACAAGTGCGTTGCACGCCGGCGCATCCTTCGTCAGTGATGCACGCGACGGTGGCCACCGGTTCCTCTCAGCGGCACGCCTCGCATGGCATTGCATCGGGGTTTTGCAAAATTGCGACGCGGCGCAACCGTTGAACCCCACGCACTCTTGAAAGAAATTCCTGCGCGAATCCGGGTTGGCCGCGCCAGCCGCGCCGCCTTCCCCGTTCGGCCCACTCGCGACCTTTGGCGACGAGCTCCAACAGCCCAGTATCAACCCCATAAACAGCGGCCGGACACGCATGCCTTGTCCTAGCGCGTCGCCTGTATTGAAAAAGAAACGCCTTACAAAGTTGGCAATTGCAGCTTAGCGCATGAGTCGTCGGATTGTCGCGAACCAGGGTTGACGTTTTCCTTTCCAAAAGAGGCTACGCACACATGCCCAACGTTCGAGTTCGTTCCGCGTTCGAGCCCTTGACCGGCTCGCGTCGCGTCGCACCGAGTCGAGAACGTCGCGAGCCCGGAAGGGTGGGCGAAGAATCCCACCCTGGTCTGGAAATTTCGCTCCGAGCGACGCGGGCAGCTCACCGGGATCGCCTCGCCGGCCACGGTCTGCTCGGCAGCGACGCAATGCGAGCCATTCACCTCGCGGCCGCTCGCGACGTCTGTCGCCCGCTGCTCGCCGCGCTCTTCGATGTCCAAGAACCGAGCGAAGCGTAGACTCCGCTAGCGCGCGTTGCGGCCGCACTGCGAGGTACGCGGCGTGGTCGCGACGACCGAGTAGTCCCCGACCTCTAAGTCGAACGGCAGCGCGACGCGACCGTCGAACTTGCCGCTCGGATCGGTGGCCAGCGCGCCAAGCCAACGCTCCGCGCCTGCCTTGTCACGCAGCGCGATGTCCACGCGAGAGCGAGCCCGACGCTTGCACGGTCAGCGACTCACCCGCCTCGCTGCCTGGCGGCCACCGGTACGGATCGGCAGGCGGCTGATGCTGGTGCTCGCTAGGAGCGGTTCCGGGTGCTCTCGCTCACACGGCTGATTGTCGTGAAAGAGCAGCTCAACCGACCCAAAGACCGGGCCATGCTCGTGCTGCTCCGCGCGACCCTGGAGGAACTCCAGAAGCGCCGCCCCTAGACCTTCCAGTCACCGCTCAAAAGCCAACCAACGATGGCTTTTTTCACTGTAGCGCGCCTAGTAGAAGAGTTTAGAACCGCACAGTGCAGTCGCCTGCCGGTTTGCGCGCCTGAGATTGCCTGCGCGCGTCTTGCCCATCCACCCTCGACGAAGGTATGGGGTGCCGGTGAAGACAATGATGGTGGGTTCAGTCTTGCTAATGGCAGGTTGCGGCTACACGTTGCCCCCAGCTGAGCAGCTAGAGCAGGCGTGTCACATTTGGTATCGACACAAGGGTAGCGCGCGGGGGGTGTCCGCAAGCGTCGATCGAGACGGTTCAGCGCAGATTCAGGGTGGCAGCGCGAAGCACGCGCGGATGATCGACGGAAGCATCGAGCTCGATGGTACCGCGGTCGGCAAGCTCGATGGCCAGCGCGTACTGGTGGGTGATGGCAATCCGTTCGAAGCGGAGCTCTATGTGGACCTTGCGACCGACGCCCGGCAGCTGCCAGTGCGCTTCGTCAAAGGCGACGTGACTTCGTTCTCGATTGAGCGCAGCTCCGGCTGCAGCCTCCAGCAAACCGCGCTGGGTGCTGCGCCGGTCGTCGTAGTGACTCGCGAGGCTATCCCGAGCACAAGGGAATCCCCGACGGTCTTCGCTAGCGCCACTCTGGATCGCGGCCGGAGCATCGCGCTTCCACCCATCCCATGAAAACCCAAGCCCGCTCCACCCGAGCCTCCAAAAGACAACCAACGTTGGCTCTTTTCCGCGTGGCGCGCCCTAGTAGAAGAGTTTAGAACCGCGGCGGACCAAATGCTGGCGGAAGTCCGGTGTCTTTCGCGTACCGCTTTGCACGCCTAAACTCCCTGCTCTAAAGTTCAACCGTGAACCCCACCGCGACAGACCAGACGCCCTCCGAGCATCCGCGGTCGGACACCTCGCGCGCGGCGGTTGCGTCGCTCCCTGAAGGTGATGTGCACCCGGCCTACGACTCAGCGGGAGTCGACCGGTCCCTCATCCGTTGGATGCTCAGCCTGACACCCAGCGAACGACTCCGACACGTACAAGGCACCATCGACCTCGTGCGCGACGTCCGGCGAGTGCCGAATGGCAATCGCTAGCATTATTCAGACCCTCGTTGCGCATGACGTGGAGTTCATCGTGGTCGGGGGGATGGCCAGCGGTGCTCCAGGGGACACCGGTTCACACCATCGATTTGGACGTCGTTTACGCGTTGTCGGAGGCGAACATCAGCCGGCTAGAGCTGGCGCTGACCGAGCTTGGGGTTAGAAATCGATGGCGCACGGTTCAGGGTGCTTTCGCTCCCGCGACTGATCGTCGTGAAAGAGCAACTCAACCGAACGAAAGACCAGGCCATGCTCGTACTCCTGCGCGCGACCTTGGAGGAGATTCAGAAGCGCGGCCCCTAGCGGCCATGAGCTTTCCAGCTCCTCCCCAAAAAGCCAACCAACGTTGGCCTTTCTCACCGTGGCGCGCCCTAGTAGAAGAGTTTAGAACCGCCGCCGGGAAGAACTGACACAGCCGCCGCCTGGCTGCTCATCCGGGCAGCGGCCCTCGTTCGCACAAGGGAAAGCCGCACTACTTCACGGCGGCCAGAGTGTCATCCAACCAGTCGTACATGCGGCCGTGGGCGAGGTGGCCCGCGCCGGCTTCGCAGTGAGCTCCTGCGCCTTTGACGGGCGTGGTCGAGCTCGGCAATTTCTGCGAAATCGTGGTCGACGCCAAAGGGCGCACCTCGGTCGCTAACGTTTTCGCGGCGGGCGACGCCATGACGGTGCGATACAAGCAGATCATCATCGCCACTGGCAACGGCGCCAAGGCGGCCGCGGACGCATTCGAGCGCTCATGCACCCCACCCCGGTCGCAGCCGAGTAGGGACTCTATGGGCGCTCTTCGAGGCGCCTACTCTGCATGTTGTCGAGACGCAGATCGCTCGCACGCAACATTCGCGGCACGGGTGCGTACGCCATGGCGCGCTCGATCAGATTGCGGAGCTCGCGGACGTTGCCTGGCCAGCGATGTGCCATCAGCGCGCTGATCGCGTCGTTGGCCAGATGCGGCGGCTCGGTGCCCTCGGGGACTAGGCGCGAGATGAACAATCGCGCCAGAGCCAACACGTCATCCTTGCGATCGCGCAGCGGCGGGACTCGCAGCGGCACGACGTTGAGCCGGTAAAATAGATCCTCGCGAAAGCGGCCTTCGCGGACGAACGCTGCGAGGTCACGATGCGTGGCGGCGATGACTCGTACGTCTACATGGCGGACCTTCGACTCACCCACGGGCAGCACTTCGCCGTTTTCCAGAAAGCGGAGCAGCTTGGGCTGGAGCTCGAGCGGCAGCTCGCCAATTTCATCGAGGAACAGCGTGCCACCCTCGGCCGCGCGCACCACGCCGAGATGATCGGCCGTGGCGCCGGTAAACGAGCCCTTGCGATGGCCGAACAGCTGGCTCTCGAACAGCTCGCGCGGAATGCTCGCGCAGTTGAAGACGATATAGGGGCGCTGAGCTCGCGCCGAGAGATCGTGCACGGCCCGCGCCACGACCTCTTTGCCCGAACCTGACTCGCCATCGATCAGGATGGTGGCCGATGAGCGCGAGAGCTGAGCCACCTCCGCCTTGAGCCGACGAGAGACCGGAGCGTTGGCGACGAATCCCGGGAGCACGGTATCGACCGCTACCTGCTCCTCGGTGACGGGCATGCCTTGGTTCGCGATCACCGGCGCGACCATGGATAAAAGACGCAATGCGGCGCGGTGCTCGGCGTCTACGGGGCCGCGAATGCCGACCCGGCTGCCAATGCCGAAGTCGAACATCTCGTCGTCAGCCGTGACGACTCCGCTGCCTTCTACGATCAGTTCGTGTTCGGGGAAGACGCCACGCAAGATCGAGCTGAGCTCTCGGGAAATGACGTCGGGTTGGAAACCGCGCACCGACAAGCGCTCCACGGCCACGACCATTCGTTCGGCAAGCGTTGGCGCGCTCAATCGCTCGGTCGACTGCGCACTGATGAGCTCGACCGTCATCCTATGATATTCAGGAGCGAGCTTGGTGTCATGCCGAGTGAGCTCTTCGAGCACACGCTGCTCTTGCATGGCTGCGTCAGGCGCCCCGCTTGCCACGGCGATGCGCGCGAGGACGAGGCGGGCGATCAGCACTTGAAGCACGTCACCGACGAGGCCGAAGGTGGCGACTGTCGCTTCCAGCTTTTGCCGCGCTTCTGCCAGGCGACCTTGCAGAATGAGCAAGTAGCCGTGTTGGCGCATGGTCATCGCGGTGTGCCATGCCGACGGGCGTTCGCGGAGCAGCGTTTGCAGGCGCGAAAGCGCGATAGCGGCGCCTTCCGCATCACGCAAGCGCAGCCGCGCGGCCAGCAACACCGTGTACGCTTCGTGCAGGATGTAAGGCAGCCCCGGCGTACCGGGAAGTGCGTCGCAAACCTGTTCGCTGAGCCCTACCGCCCGGTCATGCTGATTGGTGAAGAAGCAATGGTACGCGCGGACGGCCACGGCATCGACGCTCGCGGAGCCCGAAGCGGGCGCGCATCGCTCCAGCGTGTCAGCGAGGGTGGACAGCTCATGAACGCGCGCTAGACCAACGTATACGCGCGCAATCACGAACGCGATCGGAAAGCCCCCCAGCCCCGCCACCGTTGCGATATCGAGCGCTTCGCGCGCCGCCGTTTCGGTATCAGTCCCGCGCCCTGCGCGGGCCAGCGCGTCTATCTCAGCGCCAAGCAGAACGAGGTAAGATTCGCTGACCGGTATGCGTGCACTGAGCACGAGCTCGCGTGCCTCTTGAACGAGCTGGAGAATCGCGGTCACCGGGTAGGCTCCGCGGATCATGCGCTGCACTCGGTCTGCCAGCAGTGCGACGTACCAGCCACTAAGCCCCAGCTCGAGCGCCATCGAACGCGTCGTGCCCGCGTAGCGGATCGCGGCTTCTTCGTCCCCCGTGGCGTGGGCGGCCGAGGTCCGCAACGCGACGGCGACTAGCTGGGCCAGCGGAGAGCGAGCGCGGTCTGCAGCGCCTGAATACCCGCGGCGCGCCTCATTGGCCAGAACAGGGTCGGCAAAGCGCGCCGCGCTAACGCGAGCGAAGACCAAGAGCACGCGCTGATCGTCGTCTCCTTCGCCGAGCAGGGCCTCGGCGCGATCGGCGTAGCTCCCAGCGCGCACGGGATCGAACGAACGCTCGTCGCGGGCGCTGAAGATCAGCGCGGCGAGCAAATAAGCACGCGCTAGAACCGTCGTTTGCAGGCGCTCGCTCTCCGCGTCGTCGGCGATACGCGTCCAGGTGGTGCGGGCGCCGCGAATATCGTAGCGCATCAACAGCTGCACCTGAGCCAAGCCCAGGCTTGCCAGCGCGCGCCCGCCGGCGCTCTGGAGCGTGCGTTTCTCGAGCAGGTTGAGCAGGCCGTCCTCTGCTCGTGCCCATTCACGAGTGGCTAGCTGCCCGAGCAACGGCAATACGACCTGCCCATCAGCGGCGAAATCGGCGTCGGTGTCTAGCGCGACGGGCAGCGGCGTCACTCGCCCGAAGTCGTGATACGGCGGCGGCGCGGACGGTGCCACATCGAGGTCGTCCGCGGGAGGAGGCTCACCGGTGGCCAGTCGCTGGAGCCGCTCGAGGATCTTTCCGCGAGGGCGGCGTGCTTCTTTGTTTCCGTCAGGTAGCTCCCAGCGCGCCACCGTGAGCTGAGAAACCGAGAGCCGGCGCGCGAACGCGGCTCGCGTCAAATGGCCGCGAAGTGCCCGAATTTCCGAGGGACCCACGCCCCGCATCTTAACTGTTTGCGCACGCAGCGACCAGTGCTCGTGAAGAAATGCCGTTCGCTCAATGCGGAGGGGGCAGAGCGATGCGAACCAGGAACAGCCGCTCCTGAAGCTGCGGCCAGAAGCGCCCGGCCCGCGCAGCGGTGGCCAGATCCACGCGAGCGCTCACCACCACCCGCGGGCGTCGCGCGCCGTCCAGAAAGCCGAGAAAACCCGGCTGCTGCCAGAGCGCCATGGCGTCGACATTCGCGATGTGCAGGGTACCTAAGCCCAAGCCGCGCGGTGAGCTCGCGGTTACCGCTGTGCTCAGCAGTCGCTCGAGCTCATGAGGCTCCAGAGTAGCGCAGTCAAACACGGTAAACGTCTCGGCGCTTCGCGGTGAATGGTCGTGCAGCGCGCGGGCGACCGAGGCGCGTTCCTCGCTCGACCCTCCGTCTATCAGAACCGTCACCCGCGTGGGTGCTACGCGCGCGACCTTCGTGTCGGTGGACATATCGATGTTGCTTATCCGTCTCCAGAGAGAGCACGTTCCGCGCCATCGCCTGGGCGCCCTGCTAGGCGGCACTTGGGCCGGGCCAGGCGTCGCGGATGCATCCGTTCGTCCGTTTGGATGTCTCAGAAAAAACGGATGTGCCGTGCGGCGGCCAATAGCGCCGGACGACTGCTTTTTCACATCCGTTTCTCCGTCGCATCGCCGCTCGAGACGCTTTCCGCGCTGGCACCGAATTCGCAATGGGCCTCGACGTCAAAGGCGCAACTCAGCGCTCCCGACGATATTCAACTCAACCTGAGGGTACTCGCCATGTCTTTTTCGAATGATGTTGGTTCTGTCGTGATGCCGCTGCCTAGCGCGTCTGCCGAATCGGTCGGCTTTTCTGCTGAGCGTCTCGATCGCCTCGACACCGCGATGCAAGCAGAGATCGATGCAGGCCACTACGCTGCGATCAGCGTCGCAGTGGCTCGCCACGGCAAGCTCGTGAAATTTCGGAGCTACGGCTATCAATCGCTCGAGAGCCGCGCGCCCCTGCGTGACGATGCCATCTTTCGCATCGCCTCGATGACCAAGCCGATCATCGCGACTGCGATGATGATTCTGTACGAGGAGGGTAAGTGGCAGCTCGACGATCACGTCAGCAAGTTCATCCCCGAGTTCGCGGGTCTCCAAGTGCTGAAGAACGGCGCGCTCGTGCCTCTGGATCGTCCGATGACCATGCGCCACTTGATGGCATCGTGCGCCGGCTTCGCCTTCGGCCCCTTGTTTGGCAGCAGCAACCCCCAGGTCGATGAGCTCTACATGGGCGCCGGGCTGTGGAACGGCACGAACGACGAGATGATCGCCAAGCTGGCGAAGCTGCCGCTCGAAGCCCAGCCGGGCACTCAGTTCCGCTACGGCCTGCAGCAAGAGGTGCAGGGCGCGATCATTCGGCGCATCACCGGTGAAGGGCTCGATTCATTCCTCGACCGGCGAATCTTCAAGCCGCTCGGCATGAAGGATACGGGCTTCAGCGTCGCGCCCGAACAACGCCACCGCATCCCGCCTCGCTACACGCTGAACGACAAGCTCGAGCTCTGTGTAGCGCCGGACCAATCGGCATTTCCCGTCTTGGCTGGGCTACCCGCGGGAGAGAAACCGAAGTTACTGCTGTCCATCGCGGGCTTGTACGCGACATCACAGGACTACCTGCGATTCGCTCAAATGCTGGCCAACGGCGGCGAGCTCGATGGCGCGCGCATCTTGGCGCCCAGCTCGGTGAAGCTGATGACGAGCAACTTGCTTCCTCCAGGCGTGCCTCTGCACTTCACGCAACCTTTCGCCGGCGTCGGCTATGGCATGAACTTCGGCATCGTACTCGACCCAGTGACCGCCGACTTCAACGGCGGCGCGATCGGCAAGGGCACGTTCTATTGGGGCGGCGTGCACGGCACCTGGTTCTGGGTCGACCCCACCAACGACGTGATCGTGGTTGGCATGCTGCAGCAGGAAAACGGCGGCAATGGCCCCACTGGCCGCGATTACCCCATGCCCGACGTGCACGCCATCGCGCGCTCGATCACCTACGGCGCGCTGCTCGACCCCACTCGCTGATCACCACTCACCAGTTCGCAAAAGGAAGAGTCGCCATGACATCGCTTGCAACGACCGCTACGAAATCGAAAATCGAGCTCGACCCTCGCGTCGATCCCCGTATCAAAGCTTACTTCACTGGCGTCCCTACGGGAACGCCGCAGCCCAACGTGTCGAGCCGCGAAGAGCTGCTGGCCCAGGAACACTCCCCCGCCGGGCTCGCGGCTGCAAGCCGTCAGACCGCCTGGTTCGACTCGATGGACAGCGAGGAGGTCGCTCCATCCGCAGGCCTGAGCGTACGCACCGTCTCGTTCGTCTCCGCTCCAGACGGGAACAGCGTGAAGATTCAGTTCATTCGCCCGGACAACGACCAAACGCTGCCTTGCGTTTACTACGTCCACGGCGGGCGCATGGAGTTCAGCTCCTGCTTCTCCGGGAACTACAAGACTTGGGGGCGTCTGATTGCGGCGCAAGGCGTGGCCGTCGCCATGGTCGACTTTCGCAACTCGGTGCACCCCGACTCATCGCCGGAAGTCGCCCCGTTTCCGGCCGGTCTGAACGATTGCGCTTCGGGTCTGAAATGGCTGTACGAAAACGCCGCTTCCCTTGGCATCGACCCCAAGCACATCACCCTCGCGGGTGAGAGCGGGGGCGCCAACCTGGCCCTGGCGCTGGGCATGAAGCTGAAGCGGGAAAACGCGCTTCAGCTCGTTCAAGGCATCTACGCCCTTTGCCCGTTCATCGCGGGCGAGTGGCCTCTGCCGCAGAACCCATCGTCGTCGGAAAACGAGGGGATTTTCATCTCGGTCCAGAACAACCGCAGCACCATGGCGTACGGCATCGACGCCTTCAACGCCAAGAATCCCCTCGCTTGGCCGAGCTTCGCCAACACGGAAGACGTGCGCGGGCTGCCGCCAGTTGTCGTCAGCGTGAACGAGTGTGACCCGCTACGCGACGAGGGCATCGCCTTCTATCGGCTGCTGATGAGCGCAGGAGTGTCGGCGCGTTGCCGTCAACTGATGGGCACGTGCCACGGCATCGAGATTTTGCCCGTCATCTGCCCTGACATCGCTCGCAGCACCGCCGTCGACATCGCGCACTTCGCAACCCGCTGAGCCGCGTCTCGCTCTTCGACTTTCAGCAACGACAAAGGAACCCAAGAAAATGAACACTCAATTGCTCTCGCAAACCGCAGCCACCCTTGCCTCTGTCACAGCCGATCGCGGCGCACCGCCGCCATCCCTCTTGCCGGACAACCCGGGAACCGACGCGCTGCTGTTCAAAGACGACCCGCAATTCTGGTTCGAAATCACTAGGCTCTTTGGCGCTGCTGACTACGGCGGAGCGCTCTTTGGCGAGGTGATCGCCATCGCCAAGAACATCAAGTCCGGAGACTACGACAGCTGGTACGACGCGAACAGCGCCTTGGCCGATCGACTCGCCGACGAAGCGGAAAGCCAACTCGCGAAGGGCCACCAAATCAGCGCGCGAGACAACTATCTGCGCGCCTCTAGCTACTACCGCAGCGCCGAGTTCTTCTTGCACGCCCATGCCGATGACCCTCGAATGAAGCGCGCGTTCGAGCGAACCACCGCGTGCTATCGAAAAGCGGCGGCGCTGTTCGTACCTGAGATCGAAGCCGTGGAGATCCCGTACGAGGGCACGACTCTGGTCGGCTATTTTCACCCCGCAGACAGCTCGGGAACGCCGCAGAAGACGCTGATCTTGAACAATGGCTTCGACGGTTCGCCGGAGGAAATGCACTGGATGGGGGCGCGCGCCGCCGTCGAACGCGGGTTCAATGTGCTGGTGTTCGACGGCCCCGGGCAGTTCGCCTCCGTTCACCGCCAAGGACTGCATTTCCGCGCAGATTGGGAGAGCGTCGTGACGCCGGTCGTCGACTACTTGCTGACGCGGAAAGATGTCGACCCGAAGAAGATCGCGCTCCATGGCGAAAGCTTGGGAGGCTACCTGGCCCCGCGCGCAGCTGCCTTCGAGCATCGCCTGGCCGCGTGCATCGCCGATGACGGCGTGTACGATTACGGCATCTCGCAGATCTCCGGCGTTCCGCCCGAAAAGCGCGCTGACGTGCTCGCCGCCTTGCTAGCGCCGAGCGCTCCGCAGCTCGATCAGATGCTCGAGCAGGCGACGAAGACGAACAGCGTCGCGCGCTGGGCCTTCACCCACGGCATGTATACCTTCGGCGTCGCCACCCCACGCGCCTACCTGGCCGCGACGCAGGCCTTCCACATGCGCGGCGGCATCGCCGAGCAGATCAAGTGCCCGACGCTGGTTTGCGACGCAGAAAAGGATCTGTTTTTCAACGGCCAGGCCCAGCAGCTCTTCGACCACCTGACCTGCAAAAAGACGATGATGAAGTTCACTGATGCGGAGGGTGCAGGCGCCCACTGCGAGGCCGGCGCGAGCCGCCTTGCCTATGGCCGGATGTATGACTGGTTGGACGAGACGCTGGCAGCCGTGAAGTAGTAATTCGGTAAAACGGAACATCCATCGCACGCCGCCGCCTCGGTCCGAGGTTGGCGGCGACGGTGTTCCGTTGCACGCTTCGCCAGCATGGCTTGCCGCCCATTGCGCCATGTAAGCACCAGTTCAGTCCATCGCGCTTAACCTATTCGAGACGCAGGTCGAGGAGCCCCGGCCCTGGGAACTCGTCGGCCGCCCGAAACGCAGCAGCTACTGCCTGCCGTACGGTAACGCCTTCTGTGCTCGCTGTTTCCCGCCGAGTAGTCACGGTCAGCACCCGGGCCGTACAAATCGACCGCTGCATCGGGCAGCCCGGCTAGCGTTCGCGCGCTTCCACCCACCCCTCGAAAAGCCAACCAATGTTGGCTTTTCTCACTGTAGCGCGCCCTAGTAGAAGAGTTTACAACCGCGGCGGAGGCAGCTTGAGGGAGTATCCTACCTGAGGTAGGATATTCGAATGCTCCGTTCATCTGCGAAGAAGGCTGTTCGCCCCACCAAGGCAGCAAGCCCGCCCCCGCGAAGCCGTGCGAAAAAAGTCTCACTCACCATCGACGAGGGTGTGCTCCGCGCGATGGAACAGGAGGCGAAGCGCTCCAAGCGAACGTTGAGCGCGGAGGTCACGGAGGCGTTGGCGCGCGAGCTGCGGCGTCGTCGCCTCCAAGGGCTCGTCGCTGAATACGAGCAGGAAAAGGGCACGATCTCTGCCAAAGAGTTGGCCGCTATTCAGGCCGAATGGCTGGCATAACTCTCGATACCGGGGCGTTGATCGGATTCGAGCGTGCCGCCCGCCGAACAATGACTCAGCTGAAGCTCGCCGAGCAGTTCGGGTACGAGCTGACGATTCCGACGCCGGTCATCGTGGAGGCTTGGCGCGGTGGCAAGCGGTCCGCGCGCGTCGCGGCGCTCCTCGAGGCTTGCGTCATCGAGCCACTCTTCCCCGATCTGGCACGGATCGCGGGAGAGGCGATCGCTGCGGTGAAGGGGGCCACCGTTGTCGATGCGGTGGTGATGGCATCAGCTGCTCAACGAGGCGATCGAGTTCTGACCGCAGACTTTGACGATCTCGATCGCCTACGCTCCTATTTCCCCGGGGTTCGCTTGCTTCAGGTCTAACGCTAAGCCGCGGCGACCTTCGCTTCCACCCAGCCCTCGAAAAGCCGACCAACGTTGGCCTTTGCACTGTAGCGCGCCCTAGTAGAAGAGTTTAGAACCGCGGCGAGGCGAGGAGGTCGACGGACACCTCGCGGCCGCTTTGACCCGATCGATATTTGTGTTACAAATATCAGGTGCTGAAGTTCGAGTGGGATCGGAAGAAGGCCGCGGCGAACAAGCGGAAGCACGGGGTCAGTTTCGAGGAGGCGGCAACGTGCTTCGAAGACCCGAGCGCATGCTTTCTGCGCAACGAAGCGCCGTCCTACGAAGACCGCCTGATTCTGATCGCGCTTTCATCCAAGGAACGACTGCTGTTCGTCGTGCACGCCGAAGTCAGGCGTGACGCCATTCGCATCATCAGCGCCCGCAAAGCGAGCCCCGCGCAGAGGAGAATCTACGATGAAGAACTGGGCTGAAGAACGGATCGATCGAAGGTCGTGGAAGCGAGTGCCCGGCAACCCCTTCGCCGACTATGACCCCAAGGACGGCATTGCCTTATGGTCGCTGTGGGAGATGCCGTCGTCCTCCGTCGGCAAACTCGTGCGCCGCGGCCCCGGTCGCCCTCGGAGCAAGCCAACCTCCGTGCGAAGCATTCGGCTTCCGGTCGAGATTTGGCGGCGCCTGGAGGCCGAAGCAGCTAGAGCGAAAACGAGCGTCAACTCGCTAATCGCGAAGCGCGTCGGCTGACGGCGCGTCGCTTCCACCCCACCCCTCGAAAAGCCAAGCAACGTTGGCTTTTTCGCTGTGGCGCGCCCCGTAGGATTCGAACCTACGACCCTCGGATTCGAAGTCCGATGCTCTATCCAGCTGAGCTAGGGGCGCTGAGGAGCGCCATCCAAGTGAGAGGAGCGCGGCCGGTCAAGACAAATAGCGCAGCCCCACCCGGCTCCGCTGAATTTCCCCTCTGAACCGAGAGCTCAGCCGGTGAGGTCGAGACGGCCTACCCAGGTGGTCTTGCCGCCCTGGATTGCGCAGCGCGCTACTTCGCGAAGCAGCTCGCGGTCGACTGACTCCGAGACCGCAAAGGCGGGCTCGCACCAGAAGGAACCGAGGCGCGTGTCGTCCAGGATGCGCACGACCTCGTAGTGGCCGCGGTCGATACGGACGATCCGGAACGTAGCTCCCGCGACTTGAACCATACCTTTGACAACGACTTGCATCTGACTCCCTGGCCGCCCCTCACCTGGTTGATCGAGTGATAACTCCGACGCTGGAGTTTGTGAAGATGGAATCCGCAGCCAGCGACTATGTGACTATGCCGAAGCAAATGGCGTCGGCTAGTCGCAACAAGTAAGAAACGATTCCATCAATTCGACGCGATGCACTACTCGAAATTGCAGTGTCGCTTTCCGAGACGGTCGCGGCGAATGCGTTCCAACCGAACACAGATCGGGACGGCGCACTGAACGCTTGCGCGATCGCTCTCGCGAGAGTGATCGCCCAATCGAGCCAGGTGATGCAATTGGTAGATGTCGGTAGATCTCACGAGGTCGTAGGAGTGACCTTTTGTGTACGCCGCGCACTCGCTGGTGCGCTGGTGCACCGTTGGTGCGCGCTCCGCCTTTCGGTTTTGTTCGAGGATTTCTACTCGAATGTCTGGACTTGGGTGTTGGGAATGAAGTGCGCGGGGGCAGCGTTGTTGGCGGGCCTCGACGCCTGGAGTTTGCGGCTCATAGTTCGGACGCCATGATGAAAATCGAGATTTTCTCGGACATCGCCTGCCCTTGGTGCTTCATCGGTAAGCGCCGCTTGGAGCGCGCATTGCTCAATGCGGGCACGAAGGCGGAGCTCGCCTTTCGCGCGTTTCAATTGCAACCTGGCTTGCCGCCGGAGGGCGTGCCGGCAGAGGCCTTCTTCGAACGCAAGTTCGGCGGCACCGAACGGGCGCGCGCGATCTTCGAGCGTGTAACCGAAGTGGGCCGGGCGGATGGCATTCATTTCGACTTCCACAAGCAGCAACGCGCGCCGAACACGGAGCTCGCGCATCGGGTGATTCGCTTCGCGAGCAGCAAGGGGCAAGCGACACATACGGTCGAAGCATTGTTCTCCGGTTACTTCGAGCAAGGGGTCGACGTAGGTGAGCTGAGCGAGATCGTGCGGCTGCTGGATCGCGCCGAGGTAGCCATCGACGGCGCGGAGCTGGTTGCTGCGCTGGCGGCGGGCTTCGGCCGGGAGCAAGTTGCAAATGATTCGAGCCTTGCTCGCGAGTACGGCATCGGTGGGGTGCCGCTGTTCATTTTCGATCAGCGTTACTCGGTGGAGGGCGCCCAGCCGGTCGAGCATTTCGAGCAGCTGATCCGCAAGCTCCTGGCCGAAGACAGCCCCCATCTGCGCGCGCAGTCCGCGGGCTGAACTGTCGTTCGCACACAAAACCGCCGTTGTCCCGGATACGGCCAGCGCGGACGACTAGCTTGTGCTCGCGGGCCTGACTACCGTGTGCCCGCCATGGGTACGTCCTCGGTTCGTCCACCTTCCGCAGAGGTCGTCCCGCGTCTTTCGATTCGCGATCCGGATGCTTGGCTCTCCTGGGTTGCGTGGCTAGTAATCGCTCTGTGTGCGATTCAGATCCTCACCTTCTCCTTTGGTCGCGACCAAAGTATTTACGCGTTGGTCGGCGAAGGCGTGCTGCACGGCCAAATGCCGTACCGCGATCTGTGGGACTTCAAGCCGCCAGGGATCTTTCTCACCTACGCTTTGGCTCAGGGCTTGTTTGGTCGCGGCATGGTCGCGATTCGCGTGCTCGAAGTGCTGGGCATGGTCGTCTCGGTGTTCGGTTTCATGCGTCTGGCCGAGACGTTCTTCGATCGGCGACGTGCGGGTTTGGTGGGCGGCGCGGTGGCGGCCTTGATCCAAGCAGAGTTGGAATTTTGGCACACCGCGCAGCCAGAGGTGTTCGGCGGCTATCTGACGTTGGCAGCGCTGCTGTTGGCCACGAGCACTCCGCATCCGCGACGACGCGTGTGGACTTGGGTGGGCACGGGGCTGCTCTTCGGGCTCGCGTTTTTGTTCAAGCCGCCGCTCGGCGGTGGCGCGTTCGTGTGCGGCGCCTACCTCGCGAAGCGCGAGCAGCAACGAACGGACTCGACGCCGCGCGCACTGCTCACGATGGGCATCATCGGGGCCAGCGCGGTGCTGCCGATTTTGCTGTGTGCAGCTTGGTTTTGGGCGCGCGGCGCGTGGCCCGCGCTGCGCTGGACGCTGGGCGAATTCACCCCCGGCTACACCGCGCTCGGCTGGCAAAACCGTCAGGCCGCGGGCATGTTGTACTACGCGCTCGAGGAGGCATTCTTCAAGTTCTCGGCGCTCGCCGCCGCGGGTGTGATCGCTATGGCTGCGATCACACCGTTGCACAGCCGCGAACGCGAGGGCACCTACCTGGTCCTCGGCATCATCGCGATCCAGATCGCAGGCGTGGCCATGCAGGGGAAGTTCTTCCCGTATCACTACACGGCCAGCCTGCAGCTGATCGCGTTTCTCGCGGGGCTCGGCCTGTACAAACTCTGGCGTCGCTGCGTAAGTGGCGTGGGTGGCGGCTTTGGCGGCGCGCTGGCGTTCATGTCCTTCGTGGTGGTCGTGACCAGCATGCGCACCGCAAGCCGCGACTTGCCGCAAGACTACAGCGAGCGCGCGGTCATGCGTCTGCGTTATGCATTTCGGATGGCGCCCTTCAAGAGTCGCGACGCCATCGATCGCGATCTGTCATGGGTGGCGGACTTCAATCTGGCCGCGGATCGGGACGTGGGGCTAGAGGTTCGCTCGCGCACCCGGAGCACCGATCCGATCTTCGTCTGGGGCTTCGAGCCGGCCATCTATTGGTTTTCCGAGCGCGCCCCGTCGAGCCGATTCATTTACGATGTGCCCCAGCGCAGCGAATGGCAGAAGGACTACGCGCGCCGAGAATTGCTGCGTGATCTTCGGCAAAACGTGCCAGCTCTGATCATCGTGCAACACAACGACGTGTTTCCCTCCGTCACGGGCCACGTGCTCGATTCCCACGACGAACTCCCCGGTTTCCCGGAGCTCGCCGGCTTCATCGAAGGCGGCTACCAATTCGTGAAACGCATCGAAGATTTCGACATCTACGAGCGCAAGCCGACCTAGTCGCTGGGCCGCCCTTGGGCTCGCGCTCGGCCGACCGGGCCACAATCGTGTAGGCTGAGCGAGTGACCTCGTCGAAGGGCCGGATCGCGTGGAGGATGTCACTCGCGCTCGCGCTCGTCACAATCGCCTGCGGGAAGGTCTCGCCCGACTCGAGCGAGGGGTCGGTTTCGGGCGGTTCGTCGGGCTTCGGAGGCAGTGCCAGCGGTGCCGGCACGAGGAACGCCTCCACGGTCGGTGGGACGCACGATGGCGCCTTCGCCGGCTCGAGTGACAGCGCGAACACTGGCGCCGGCTCGCGCAACACGGCGGGAGGCGAGAACGGCGCGGGCGACACGGCAGGCACGGGCTCAGCGCAGGATGGTGGCGAAACCGGCGCGGGTGCCGGGGGGCCAGGCAGCGTCACTCTCACGCCAGGCACGTGCGGCATCTATCGTCGCATCCTCCTTCCGATAGAATTCTCCGAGGGCTTCAGCACCGGGCAAGTCGGTGCGAGCGCGACCCGCAACGCGGTGCAGCGTAGCGCCGGTGGTTTCTGGACTGCCATGCGCGCCAACATGGCGGTTCATTGGCTGCGCATCGACGCAGACCAGACGCAGACGCTGTACCAAGCGGGATTTTCGTCACTCGGAGTGACACTCGAACTCGCCAACGTTGGCACCCCCGAACGAATCGTCGAGATTGGTACCGTGCACGGCTCGCCCTACTACAGCTCGGTCGTCGATGCGGGAGCGACAGACGCCGTCTGGGTCACGACGCTCAGCAAGTACTACTACGATTTTAGGGCCGTCACCTCGAGTGCGATCAGCTCGCTCGACGGACAGCGCGCTGTCTTGATGGTCAGCCACATCGCCGGGACGGTTTGGTCGATGGTGTTGGGAGCGGACGGGGTTCGAATCGGCGACGTGCTGGAAATGACGAACACCGGCAGTTGCTACGCGCTCTTACCTACCGATCGAGCAGGCGCATTCTGCTTCGTCGACGTCGACCAAACCTTCCACTTTCTCGAAATGAGCGCGGAGGGCAAGGTGACGCGAGACATTCCGATCCAGATCGCGCTCCCTCCGACGGATCAGCCCAAGTGCCCATTGCTGACCCTCACCGAAGAAGGGTTTGCTCTCCTCAGCTACGATCCGGCCACGGCGTGGAATCTGCATCGCGTGGCACGCGACGGCGGCCATCGCGTCGAGGTCTTGGGCGAACTGAGCAGCACCCCCACGGCATTCACCGTTCAAGGAGACACGGTGCTCCTTCTCTCCCAGCAGGCAAACGGGGGACTCATCACGAGGCGTACACCGGGCAATCAGCAAGCGTTCGCGATCGAGACGTTCGGCAAGTGGATCCCTGCCGAACCCGGCGCGCTATTCGTCGAGTCCCGGCCCAGATCTGCCGACTTGCCACGAGAGATCTCGGAACTGCGCTGCTTGAACTGAGCATGATCTCCGCTCAGGGTTTGGCGTGCACGGGCGTCGTGATTCGAGCCACGACTCGCACGCCCTGCTCGCGTGTAGCTTCCACGCCGAATTGAAAATGGCCAGGGACCGCCGGCTTTTCGTCGAAGTGCACGCCATCCAAGCTGGTCTTGATTTCGGATCCGCGAATGCGCAGCGAAAAGTCACGTTTGGCGGTCAGCCAAATCGTACTTGGGCTGGGCGTGGTTTCGATGACTTCACCGTCCACCTGAATCGAGACCGGAATTCGATCGTGTGCTTTGAAATCGATGATCAGGGGTTGATCCTCACGCAGCGGCGGCCAAGGAGCGGGCGTACTGGCGTTGACGCGAAGCGGGCTAATCGAGCTGTGCGCGCAGCCCGCGACAGAACCAACGAACGCTGCGAGAAGAAGAATGCGAATCGGCTGCTGAACAATCATCGGGGGCTCCTATTACTATCTGCGTAGTAGATTCGAACAATCGAGATCTGCGACTTGCAGCTAAAAGCGAAGGCGTGACGAGCTAGGGCTGGTTGCCGCAGGCGCTGGCTTGCAGAGTGCCCAAGACCAGCCAGAGCAGCACTAGCCCACGCACCACGCCGAACCACGGCTTGACCGTAGGTGCGGGCTCGGGCGTGAGCAGGTGACGTAGACGAACCGCGAGCGTCGATGAGGAGCGGGACATGCCGAGCACGGGCGCGGGGCGCTCCAAAGTCACCAGCTCCGCTGCCACCAGCAGTGCGCTCGCCACCGATTCACGCGTGATGCCCGCAGCAACCGCGCAGTCGTCGGCGCGTTGTTCGAGCAACCCACGCAGCTTCGCCAGCAGTCCCTTCATTCCCGGCACGAACCAAAACAGGTCGCACAGGAATTCGAGGGGCACTAACAGCGCGAGATCGAAATAGCGAATATGGCCGAGCTCGTGCTCGATGACCGCATTGCGCTCGTCACTGCCGAGCCGCTCCGCGAGGCCGGCCGGCAACACGACGTACGGGCTGATCAGCCCTCCGGCGAAGGGCACCCCTGCATATGCTGCACTCGTGCAGACGCGGACTCGACGACGCCCGACCGCACGCCACTCGGTACGAGTACACCCGAGCAGCAGCGCTCGGAGCTGACGGCGAAAGGCGATCAGACCGCGGGCGCGCGCGATGCACTTGAGCATCGACACGCAGAGAAACGTGAAGCTGACGACGGAGGCGGCATAAATGCTGACGCGAAAGCGCAAAGCTCGAGAGAGCAGATCGGCGATGCTCTGCGGAGAGCGCCCGGCAGCATGCTCGGCCCATAGCTGACCCTGGACGCTCGCGCCCCACGGGTGGGCACCGAACCCGATCTGAAATGACCCCAAACGCTGCCTGATGCCTTGCTCAGAGGCCCAAAAGAACGAACTCGACGGAATGCCGATGCGCAAATCCCAAAGCAGCTTGGCCATCGGCAAGAGCAGGAGGATCACACCGACTGAGACGCGCGAGGGTCTGGCGAAGCGCCAAATCAGCAGCGCCAGCGCGAGGCCGAGCCAAAACGACGGGAGTGCATTCAGCATCAGGTTGAACAGCACATCACCGGCGAGCGTCATTCGGCACGCTCCCGCAGCCGCGCGTTCACCCAACGCCTGAGCTCTTGCAGATCGGCGTTCGATAGGTCCTCGGCCTCCAAGAGTGCCGTCACTGGGGAAGCCCCTTTGCCTTGGAACAGGGTCGCTTTGATGCGCTTGAGCATGCCCGCTTTGATCGCCCCTGAGCCTTGCGCAGACGAATAAACGAAGCGTTTGCCGTCTTTGACGCGAGTGAGCGCTCCCTTTTCGAACAGCCGGGAGAGCACGGTCATTACCGTGGTGTAAGCGAGCTCGCTGCCGCGACGCTTCAGCTCGGCCTGAATGAAGGTCACACCTTGAGGCCCGCACTTCTCGACGATACCCAACACCTCCATCTCGAGGGGTCCGAGCTCATGAGCCGACGTCATGCTCGTTATCTACTACAGGGATAGTAGTTCTGCAAGTCTGGCTCGTTGGCTGCGTCATCCGTGGCGGAACACGCCAGACAGGCCATCATTCCAGCCTTTTTTCGCTGAATGACATCGGTCGCGCGCGGGGCTGAGCACGGGTAGAGTTTGAGTAATGGTCGATTTGCACCACGTGTTCGCCGAGCTTCGGGCGAGCGTGCCCGAAGGCCCCGTTGATGAGGTGGACTTTTTGTTCAAGCACGAGGTGCTGCCCATGGTGCCGCCGCGGCTCAGCAGTGATCGCGTGCACCTGCGCAAGATCGCTCGCGACTACAACGGCTGGCATCGCGTCGACAACCTCGCGCTGTACGTCGACGAGCAAGCTTGCCGCGACCTCGGGTTATTCTTGCTCGCCTGCGCTTTCCATGATCCCGAGCACAGCGTGCTCGAGCTCACCGGCGCCTGGAGTGAGGTTCGCCGTGTGGTGTATCGCGCCCAGTGGCCCGATGACGATCCCCCGGTTGGGCTCGTGCTGCGACCGACCACCTTCCGCTACTTTCCCAGCCTCACCAAGAAGCATCCTTGGCTGAACGAGCGGGATCTCTCGAGTCTGCCGCTGCTTGCGTTGTCCAACGAGACCGAGTCCGTATTGAGTGACGACGAATGGCGTCAGCGTGACACGGTATACGTGGAATCCAGCATCGCCGGCACCGTGCGGCTCGCCGAGCTTCTGCTGAACGCGGGTTGTTCTTGGAACAAAGTCCGTGAATACGAGTTGGAGGGCGAGGCTGGCTTCCGCGGCGTCGCGCCGATGAGCGCCGAGCTACGCCTGATCTTGCCGGGCAGTGACCACTGGCGCGCGCATCCCGAGCTGGGCGGCTAGGGCTGCGCGAGGGCCGGGTTACGGCGCGCTGAATCCGCTCGGTAGTGTCGGTGTACTGGGAGAGGCCGGCGCGGGAGCTACCGGAGCGCTGGGGGGCACCCCGCCGTTCGCTGGGCCATTCAGCGAGCCGGGAGTCGGCGATGAGCCGACCAGGCCGTTGTTCGGCAGCGCGGGGTTTGGCGTCGATCCAGGAATCGTGCCGTTGCCGACGTTGGGCGCCGCGTTACCCGGTACGGCGTTGAGGGGCGGCGCGTAATTCGCGGGCGGCGCGGGATAGCCCACCTGTGGGGGCACGTATCCTTGAACCGGCGAGTAGGTGACCTGGGGCGAGGTTTGGATTGGCACCATGCCGGGATTCGAGTTCGAGCTATCCGTCGTCGCGTTGTTGGACCCGGTATACGGGCCATTCGGTAGGTTGATGTTCGTCACGTTGGGCGGCGCGGCCGTCGCGCCTTGCGCAGGCACATTGACAATCACGACGTTCGGCGACGCAGGCTGGACGTTGGCGCTGTTGGCGACCACCGGCGCTTGCTCGTCATTGGAGCGCGCATCAACGACAGCGGCGGCCCCCAGCGCTTTCCAACCATCTCGTAGCTCTTCGCGCTGCAACGCGTCGGATGTGAGGTGTGCGTCGCTCGCGCTTTGCCTGCGCGCCACGATGAGCCCCGTAACGACGCCGGCTAGTCCGAGGCAAACGGCCACGCCTGCCACGGCGCGCCACGGCCGCGCATCGCTACGCACGACAATTTGCGGTGCATTCGGTAGCTCGAAGCCGTGATTGTGAGACGTGTGTGCATCATCTGGGGTCATGCCCAATAACAAGAGCAAGACGCGGGCCTGACCTGCGCCAGCGCGACGCTTCAGAGCGCGGCAGGTTGCTTGAGGCGCTGGATCAACCGCTCCTCGAGGGCCATCGCGTCGATACCGAGCGCGGCGGCCGCCGCCAGGAGCAGCGCGTGCTCTTGCGGATGAATCTCGTGATCGGCGGCCGCGGCATCGACCAATAACGCCAAGACGCGCGCCTGCGCAGTCGGATCCAAGGCGCGCAAGGCCTCGGTGGCGGTGCCGAGATTGCGAAGGCTGAGGGGTGCATCCGGTTCAGGGAGCCGGTAGCGGCTGACCGCACGCCGCACGAACTCCCGCTCTTCCGCGCGAATCACCCCGTCGGCGGCGACCACTGCTTCGAGCAGCGCCGACACCTTGGCCCGCATCTCCGTCTCCATGTCTCGAGGATAGACCAACTACTGCACAGACCGCGTCTAGAATCACGCGACTGCCAATCTCGCGGAACTGTCGAGAATTATTGCGGAGCGTACGGGAAGTTGGAAAATATCTTGGCCACCACGTTGTCGATCGCGGGCCCGGGGTTGCGCTGGGACTCTTCGCTCACCTCACCTTCCGCGACGCCTTGCCAAACCAGCTGCTTGTGCTTGGCGTCGACCAGATCGATGCTGAGCGTGCCTTGCTTGTAGTCGACGGTTTCGACGTACGGGTAGCCGGTCCAAGTGCCGTAGTAGCCTTGACGATAGCCGTAGTAGCCGCCACTCGAGCGGATCTCTTGCTTGTTGACTACTTTGAGGAAGAAGTTGACCAACAACTCCGGCTCGGTCGTCGAGTACGTGTAGCCATTCTTCTCGAGCTGGGCGCGCGTTGCCGCCTTCAGCCGGCCCGACATCAGCGACGTGTACGTAGCGGAATCGGTCGACACCGTGTCGAAGAACCCGAACGTTCGATACGCCTTCATGTTGGCCCGGGCGTCCATGTCGACGCGAATTTCCGGGCCGCTCACGCAGCCGGACGCGAACAGAATCGACAACAAAACGAGGGCGTGGAGCAAACGGCGAATGTGCATCGAGAGTTCCCTTCGGGTTCGCCCGTGAGCTTATCTCGAATCTCGATCACGGTTCCACCCGACAATTGAGCCGCGACCGAGTGCGTCGCTTGACGAGGTCCTGGCGCCGCTCCATGAACCAGCCTCGTTCGTGGCTGCTAACAACAGTAAAACTCCGTCGGGTGGGCGCGCGCTGGTGATTGCCGCACTGCTCTCGCTGTACTTGATCTGGGGCTCCACCTACTACGCGATGCGCGTCGCAATACAGACGCTGCCGCCGTATCTGATGGCAGCGGCACGCTTCTCGACGGCCGGGTTGCTGTTGTTCGCTCTGCTTCGAGTGCGCGGGGCACGGTGGCCTCGGCAACGTGAGTGGCTCGCGGCAGCCGCGGTGGGCGTGCTGCTCTTGGTCATGGGCAACGGTTTCGTGGTCCTCGCCGAGCGCTCGGTAGACTCGGGCACCGCCGCGACCGTCGTCGCAACGGTGCCCCTGTGGATGGCCGGCGTCGGTTGGTTTTGGGGTGAAAGGCCCAAGTCACGTGAGCTGATTGGACTCGCGTTCGGCTTTGCGGGCATTGTCGTGTTGAACGGCGGCGGTGAGCTCTCGCTGCGCGGCGTCGATGGACTGCTGATTCTGCTCGCACCGTTGGCCTGGGCGGTGGGTTCGCTTTGGAGCCGGCGTTTGCCCATGCCCCCGGGCCTGATGAGCAGCGCTTGCCAGATGATCTCGGGAGGGCTGGTGATGTTCCTGGTCGCCTTCGCGCGCGGCGAGCGGCTGCGGGGCACGGTGAGTGGCGTCAGTATCGCAGCGCTTGGCTATTTGATCGTGTTCGGATCGCTGATCGCGTTCAGCGCTTACGGTTTCGTGCTGCGCGCCACTCGCCCGTTGATCGCCACCAGCTACGCTTACGTGAATCCGCTGGTGGCGCTCGGCATTGGCGCCGCGCTCGGTGGTGAACGACTCGGTGCGCGCAAGCTCGGCGCTTGCGCATTGACCGTGTTCGGCGTGCTGGCCGTGACGCTGGCTCGTCATAGCTCCGCTTCGAAGCTCTCAGAAGTAAAGTAACGACGCTTGCACCCCGATTGAGAGGGGTGTGAGTCGGTATCCAGTGTCGCGAGAGCCCGAGTCGTCTTCCAATTTGGTCTTGGTCGCTCCGCTGGCAACGAGCTGCAAGCCCAGCCCCCAATTGCGCGCAAGCGCCCAGTCGTAGCCACCGAACACGCTGCCCGCGAAGTTCGCGCCGCCGTACACGCTGTCGTCGGCCGAGTTGCTCAGGACGACCGCGCCCACTCCGGCCGAGCCGCCCAAGTGCCAACCGCCCCTCGGCTGAGGATACCAATCGACGAGCGCGCCAATCATGCCGAAACCGCCCGTCGCGCGATTCGACGCCTCGCGCGTCTTACCCTTGGAGGTCACGGTGGCGTCCTCGAAAGGTCCGCCCTTGAACTCCGCGTCGAAGACCGTGCCTTGGAGCGTACCCGCGAGCACGAGGCCCGGCATGATAGCGCCGCCGATGGCGATGAACCCTCCCCCTCCGGCGTCGGTGAGTGACGCGGAGCCAGACGGCCCGTGCCCACGCAGCGTGATCAAGTTCGGCCCCGTGCTGAGGCGCAGATAAAAACCTTCGTGCACCCGGGATCGCGAGGGCAACGTGTGCTCGTCGCCGGGCGCGGGCGCGGGCGCGACGGGTAGCGCAGCCGGCGCGGGCGGCGCGGGCGGTGCGGGCGGGAGCGTGGCTGGCGCTTCGTTGGGCGCTGCTTGCGCAGGCTGCGCTGCGGGTTGCGCCACGGGCAGTGCGGTATCCGCGGGAGCGTCCTGCGCTTGCGCCAACGAACAGAGCGAGAGTGTCGCGATCAACACTGGCGCGAACACGGCCACCCGGGCACTAGGCGGCGAACGAAAGGTCGAACCTGCGAGCTCTACCGAACTGAATTGCTTCATGATGCGGACCTAGAGCAATCCGCGTGCCCGGCTCGAACCGCGCAAATTCTGGGCATTTTCGAGGTTCGCGGTGTCCGGAAGCGCAGTCCTCGGACGCGGACACTTGACCGCTCGCGGCCGCATGTCCGAAAGCAAAAGAAAGTTGACCCGAATTGCCGAGCTGCCGTCAGAGCTACGCGCGGCTTTCGTGGTCAACAATTTTCGATGACGACATAGATAGACGAGTTGCAATCACCGCACTGAAGTAGACGCGGCTTCTGCTAAGTTGCACGCGCTGATCGGTGCTGCGCGTCGCTTTGCAGTTCGCCCGCTCGGCAAGCAATCATGCTCAAGAGCTCACGCGCGCCCTGGCTTTCGATTTTCCTGGCACTCTTCGGCTGCAGCGGCAGCGACGGCTCTGCGCATGAAGTCGGCGTGGGCGGCAGCCGTGCGCAAGCAAGCGGGGGCACCAATGACGGGTCGGGTGGCTCCGCTGGACGCTCGGGAGGATCGGCAATTGGCGGCACGCCGTCAATCATTGGCAATAGCGGCAGCGCGGGATCCAGCGCCGGAAATGCTCTCAGCGGCGGAGCTGGTGCCGGCAACGCAGGCGCGGGCGGTGCCAGCGCTGGAACTGCCGGAGTCGGCCTGGGCGGAGCCGCAAGCAGTAGCACTGGCGGTAGCAGCGGCGCGGGCGGAGCGGGCGGACACGGGCCTGCACCCACCTTCACCATGATCTACGACACCATCATCACCCCCAATTGCGGCGGCGCGCAGTGTCACCTCAAGCGCCCTACGCCGTTCGGTTACGACTTCTCCAGCAAGAGCGCGGCCTCGAGTTCGTGGCGCTCGGACGTGATCGCGGGCAACGGCCTCGACTCGCCCATGTTCCAGGTGCTCAATCTCGGCGTCATGCCCAAAGGCAAGCCTGCGCTGTCGGTAGAGAATCTATACATGGTGCTGAATTGGATCGATGCCGGAGCGCTCGACAATTAGCGAGCTTCCGCGAACTTCTGCACCAAGCTTGAACTCGACCGGCGCCCGCCGTAGGACCAAGCGAGATGAAGACCGCCATCATCCTGAAGCACGTCGAGTTCGAGGGCCCGTCGCGCATCGCACCGTTGCTCGACGAGCGCGGCTACCAGCTCGATGTCCGCGCGCTGTACCTCGGGGATCTCGTCCCTTCCCACCTCGGCAAGGACGAAATCCTAATCGTGATGGGCGGCCCGATGGGCGTGGCCGAGCTCGAAGTCCCAGAGCTCCCCTTTCTGAAGCGAGAAGTCGAGCTCCTACGAAGCTGTGTGGAGCAAGACTTGCCGGTGCTCGGGGTATGCCTCGGTTCGCAGTTGCTCGCGCACTCGGCAGGCGCGCGAGTTCGGCAAATGCGCGACGGGGGAGCGCGGCAGTACGAGGTCGGCTGGGGCGCAATCCGCTTTCACCACGAACTCGGCGACGACGTGCTGCGCGGGCTGCCGCGCGAAGGCCAGGTACTGCACTGGCATGGTGATACCTTCGATTTGCCTTCGGGCGCGCAGCACCTAGCGTCGAGCGAAATCTGCCCGAACCAAGCCTTTCGTCTCGGTCGCCAGTTCGGGCTGCAATTTCACTGCGAAGTGACGCGTGATGACGTCGAGGCCTGGCTCGCCGCCGACGACGGTTTCGTCGAACAGGCCAACGGGAGCGACGGTTTTGCCACGATTCGCCGCGGCACTGCGCAGCACATCAACGCCCAAGATGAACTGGGCGACCGCTTGCTGCGCAATATCCTGGACGCGATGAGCCCCTGATCGGCGCCGTCACGCGCCGCTACGCTGAATGAAAACGTGTGTCGCTTTCTCGGTGGCCACTTGAGTGGTCACTTGGTAGCCGAGCGCGCGCAGATCCAAACCTTGCAACAGATGCTCGCCAGAACCGAGGAATACGGGACTGATCGCGAGGTGCATTTCATCGATCAGCCCGGCACGGAGGTATTGGCGGATAGTAGCCGCACCACCGCCGATGCGGATGTCGCGAGCGCCAGCCGCGGCTCGGGCGCGCTCGAGGGCCTGCTCGATGCCACCAGTGATGAAGTGAAAGGTGGTTCCGCCCTCCATCTCGAGCGACGGGCGCGCGTGATGGGTGAGGACGAACACGGGCACGTGGTAGGGCGGATTGTTGCCCCACCAGCCGCGCCACGCGGCGTCCGGCCATTCGCCGCGGATCGGGCCGAACATGTTGCGGCCCAGGATCCAAGCGCCTAGATTTTCGGCGCCTTGGCGGGCAAAATCATCGTCGAGGCCGGTCGTGCCCTTGCTCTCGTCGCCCAACATGCCCTGGAACGTGCGGGTCGGGTAGAACCATTGGTGCAACTCACGCGCGTTTTTGCCGAGCGGGTTCTGCTCCGACTGCTCTGGACCGGCGCCATATCCATCCACCGAAATGGTGAAACAATTCACGCGAAGCTTGCTCATGGTGTTCCTCCAGTTAGCTTGTATCTGACTGGACGACGAACGAGCCAGCCCCGGATCGACACGTCGCGCTAATTTTTCTGGTAGGCGAGCCAGCGGAGCTCGATTGGAGGCTCGGCGGTCAGATTCGAGAACAGATTGCGGCCTTGGGCCCAGTTCACATACCAGCTGGTCGGTGGCCACGCTTCTTTGGGCAGATGGGCACGCTCGAACTCGATACACGCTTCATCCCTAGTCAGCACCAAGCCGAGCGGGGCGGTCAGCGCATCCAACTCCACGCGCGTGAAGAACGTGGACCACACACTTTGCGCAGTCTCGCGAGCGACCGCATCGGGCCGATAGCCACTCTTGGCGACGAATGCGTTGAACAGCAGCGTGCCACCCGGAGCGAGCGATTCGACCAAGCGAGGCAGCGCGCGCGCAAAGTCCCGCTGCGAGAAGTGTGGACTGACCTCGGAAAGCGCGATCAGCCGATAGCGTTCCGCGCTGATCGCGCTTTGCTCTTGCAAGAGATCCTGCTCGAGTAGCCGCACATCGAGCTGTTCTGCGCCCGCCGCTTCGCGCAGCTGTTTCGCCAATGCCGGAACCGGCTCGAGGGCATCCACCGCATGCCCAGCGCGGGCCAAGGGCAACGTATTGCGACCGTTTCCAGCACCCACGTCCAACACGCGAGTTGGGCCGGCCTCGGTGAGCGAACGAGCGATCTGCATGACCATGGCGTCGGGCTGGCTGCCGAATGGCTGACTATTCGCTGAGCCTTCCAGCCAATCTCGATACTGCTCCTCGAGCGACGGCGAAACGACGGACATCTCGCAATCGAGGGCCAGCGGATTCGATTCCGCTGGTCGATAGGCGAACACGAAGCGGGCGTATGGAGACTCGGCGAACCCCTGCGCCACGCAATCCTCGAACGCGCGTCGCATCGCCGCTGCCTCGGCGCGCTCTAGCGGGCGATCGAGCGTATCGAAGAGCTGCAGCAGTTTCGAGAAGTAGTGCTCGGTCAGCGCCGGGATGCAGGGCGCAGAGAAGCTCCCCGCACCGATACTTCGACGCTTCAAGCGCTCGACGATCGCGGTGCGGTTGTTCGATTCGCCCACTGACTGGGCGCCATTGGTTTGCGACCGACGGTCCAACGATTTCTTTGCCACGAGCCCGCCATCATTGGGGGCTCGCATGACTCCCTCGTGACGAAGGAGAAACGTCTCATTTGGCTGATGCCGCGGCCGGTGCGGGGCTTGGTATGCCGGAAGCCAGCAAAACTCCGCCGGCCAGCAGCGCGGTCAGTCCCGTCATGAGCACCATTGCCCCTGCCTGCGGATCAGGCTCCGCGTATTGCACGCAAGGCGCCTCACCCGTTTGGTCACGCAGCGCCGCCGTATTGCGACGACTGCAGCCACCCGCCATCAAGTGCACACCGGCGAGACCAGTGACCCCGCCCATTGCCATCACCGTTGCACCGACCGTGCGTCGTGTCGCCGCAGCGCACGCGGTCGTGTTCACGAGACACAGGCACAAGAACCCCAGCCAACGCCTATCAATGCAGCTCGCCATGCGGCGTGCGTGAGCAAGTAGCTCGCCATCCGCGCTACCCGCTCAAAGCCCCAAAATAGTTTGGGGATGTGAACGAATGGCAGTGGCGCGTGCGCCACAGTGGTGCGCCCGGACCGGTAAATTCCGTCAGCGGCGCGGAGCGTGCGTGCTGATTGCGTATCGACCCCTGGCAAAGTGTCGATCCGCGTGTCACCGTGGGAGCCTTGATGAAGCGCCTTCGCCCCTCTTTTTCCAGTTCGTTCGTGATCTTTTCTCTCCTTGCTAGCGGCCTCGCCGCCTGCAGCTCGGACGCCCCCTCGCAGCCCGGTGGTGCAGGCGCCGGCACGGCGGGTACCCCTGGGTCGGCGGGTAGTCCCGCGGGCAACGGCGGTAGCGCTCCCGCGAGTGGCGGCAGTGGCACCGCGGGCAGCGGCACGGCAGGCGGCCCGCTCAGCGGCGCAGGGGCCGGCGGCGCATCCGGCTCGGCAACGGGCGGCTCGGCAACGGGCGGTTCGGCAACGGGCGGCGCCGGCGGCGGCTTGCCCCAAGCGGGCGCAGCGGGCGCAGCAGGCGGCTCGGTCGGCGGCGGTGGCGCCCCCGCGAACGTGATTTTGAGCGCTGATTTCGAGTCCGACATGGCCGGCAAGCAGCCCGCGGGCTGGCACAATTTCATCGCCTACAACATCGACGCGATGAACCCGCAGAGCGACCTGCAAGCCATCGTCGATGCCACGCGCCCGCATGGCGGCAAGAATTCACTCCACGTCAAGAGCAGCGGCGGTCCAGCATTTTTGACGATGCCGCTGCCCGCCAACATCAAGAAGCTGTACGTGCGCGGCTACTTCTACATGACGCGCCAACTCGGCCAAAATCCGGGCGCGAACCACGAAACCTTGTTCGGCATCCGCAAAGACAAGGACACCGAGATCCGCTTCGGCGAAATCAAGGGCGTGCTCGGCGTGAATGAAGTGCCCAGTGACAACATCACCCCCAAGATGGACCAGTGGGGCAAGGGCCCGCTGATCGCCGCCAACAAGTGGGTGTGCATCGAGGGCGCGTTCATTGGCGACCAGGCACAGCACGAGGTCCACGGTTGGGCCGATGGCACCGAGGTGATCTCGGTCACGTCGGGCGACCAGTGGCAAAACGGTGTCGAGAAGGCGGCTTGGCTGGACGGCTATTTCAAGGAATTCATGATCGGCTGGCAGAGCTTCAGCAGCGCTGCCAACGAAATCTGGATCGACGATCTGGTGCTCGCGCCGACCCGCATCAACTGCCAATGAGCGATCGCTACGGCTTGGCCACGTCAGCCAAGGCGTAGCTCGAGGTGACGGCTCGGGTCAGCGCTTGCATCAGGGTCGGATAGAGCACCGTATTGTTGGCTCGATCGATCAACCCGAACGCATCGCTGCCCGAGTTCTTCCCGCCGTTGTCCCAGTAAAACGGCGTGATGCCCGCGTCGTGGGCGGCCTTGGTCACGTACTCCGTGTAGTAGCGGCGGTAGTTCTCGTAACCCGTCTGGTTGACAGCGCCGTATTCACCCAAGATGACCGGCAGATCTTTGTCGACGTAGGTCGACTTGAGCGTGGCGGTTTGGGCCTTGACCCAATCTTCCTGGCCCCAACTATCGATGCCCGGGTTGCCGGTGCCCCAAGTGTGTGTTTCGCCCGAACCGGCGAACGAATACGGATCGTAGAAGTGGTCGCTCAAGATCAGCTTACCGGCGGAGGTGTCCTTGGGCGCCGCGAAGCCCGCCACCGTGTAATCGATGTTCGTGTTGTAACCGGGCACGACTAGGCAGCGCGTCGCGTTGTTGCCGCCGGTCGCGCGAACCGTATCGACGAAAGCCTGATTGAGGCTATTGATCTGGGTGTAGTACTCGGGCTTGGGCGTACCGTAGTCGACCATGACCTCGTTCATGGATTCGAATACGAGGTGCTCGCCGTAAGCTCCGAAGCGAGTGGCGATTTGCGTCCACAAGGCTTTGAACTGCGCGGCCACGGCGCTGCTGTTCGCGGTCGTGACCTGCCCCGAGCCATCGACCAACGACAGCCAACGGCCGGTCACGTTGTTGCCACCATCGTGGTGAATATTGATGATCACGTACATGCCCGTATCCAACGCATACTTGACCACTTGCTCGACGCGGTTGATGAACGTCGGACTGATGGTGTAGTTCGGAGCAGCTCCGAAGCGACCGATCCAAGTCACTGGGATCCGCACCGCACCGAACCCAGCGGCTGAGACCGCCTTCATCAGCTCGGCGGTGACCACGGGATTGCCCCACGCGGCTTCCACCGCGGTGTCTGATTTGCTCGCGTCGGAGGCGTCGAGGCTGTTGCCCAAATTCCAGCCGAGTTTCATGTTCGCGACCGCTGTTTTCGCGACGCACACGGTGGCACCGGTGCCGGGCGCCCCGCCCGTAGCTGGCACGCCTCCCGCACCGCCCGCGCTAGTGCCGCCTGTCGGCGCAGCGCCTGCAAGTCCCGACATGCCCCCCGCGCTGGTCGCCATGCCGCCCGCGCTGGTCGCCATGCCGCCCGCGCTCGTGACCGTTCCCGCGCCGCCGCTCACCGCGGCGCCCGCAACGCCCGGCGCGCCTGCTAGGCTCGTATTGGCGCCCGCCGCGTTCGCTCCGCCGATCGCGCCCGCACCCGCCGTACCGGCCGAGCTGTTTTCGGTCGCGCCCGTTGCTGAAGAACCGCAACCCAACCCGAGCACGGCGGTCGCTGCCAACAGGACTCGAACGGATTCGAAACGGGGCTTACTCACGTGGCTCACACGACCTTTCATCGGCTCCCTTGGTCGCACGAACGACGAGCGAGCAGGCAACCTGCAGGCGATTCATGACTGCTCGAGGGGCGACTATCCGACTAAACTTGCAGGTGAATACCGTTGCCTAACGAAAGTCGCGATTTTTCGATGAAAAGAGTCTCGAATTGCGTCGGCGCGGGGTTGGTTTTGATGGCTGCCCTTTGCGGCTGCAGTACCGGCAACACGGGCCCGGGCACGGGCAGCCGCCTGGGCAATGGCGGCAACGGCAGCGCGGGCAAAGCGAGCGATGGCAGCGCGGGCTTCAATTTGGGAACCGGCGGTTCCATCGCGGTGTGCGTCGACAATTGCTTGCCGGTCGGGCCGGCGCCTACGAACTGCGGTGATGGCAAGCTCACCGAAGACGAAGCTTGTGATGACGGCAATCTGCTCGATGGTGACGGCTGCGCTGCCAATTGCCTAGGCGTCGAGGCCGGCTACTCCTGCAGTCCCGCGGGCGTGCCCTGCCACGTCGTTGCTCTGTGTGGCGACGGCGTCATTTCGTCGAACGAGATGTGTGACGACGGTAACGTCAGCGCGGGTGACGGCTGTTCACCGCGCTGCAAGCTCGAGCTCGGCTACAAGTGCGACGGCAAGCCCAGTGTGTGCAGTGCGACGACCTGCGGAGACGGCAAGAAGGAAGGCGCCGAAGGCTGCGATGATGGCAACGCCATCCCGCTCGACGGCTGCTCTGCTAGCTGCCAAGCCGAGCCGGATTGCAGCCATACTTCCTGCACTTCCGAGTGCGGGGACGGCCTGCTCATCAACGAAGAGTGCGACGACGGCAACGTGCTGAATGGCGACGGTTGTTCGGCTGACTGCAAGCGCGAGGCGGGCTTCGAGTGCTCGCAGAAGGCGAGTTGCGAAATGGTGGGCGGGCAATGCGCGCTGCGCGTGCCCGTCGTTTTCCGCGACTTCACCGCGGCCCACGTCGACTTTCATTGCGGCGGCGCGACGGGCCGCCCCGGCATTGCCGCCAAGCTGACGAACGGCAAACCGCAGCTTCTGGACGGCAGCACCGGTTGCATCAGCTCCGCCGCGAGCTTCACCCAGTGGTACACGACCAACGATCAGAACCGCGTCATTCCCAGCAGCATCCTGTTGTTCGACAACGGCGCCGGCGGGTTCGTGAATCGCTACGGCAAGAACGGCGAGCGCTGGTTGGACATCACCGGCAAACCGCTCGACGGCAATCCGGTCTTCCTACCCATCGACGACGCACCCAACACCTTCACCGACACGCGCATCCTGGCCACGATCCCGCCCGAATACACGGGTGATCCGAACTGGCATCCAGAGTCTGACTTCGTGCCCGCGGCCGTCGCCCACGACTTTCTGTTCACGACCGAAGTGCAGTACTGGTTTCGCTACGACGCCGATTTCTCTGCCCAACTGGATTTCCTGGGCGACGACGACGTGTGGGTGTTCGTGAACGGCAATCTGGCCTTGGATCTGGGCGGCCTTCACGTTCCCCAGCCGGGTACGGTGAGTATCGGCGCGGCGACACGCGCCAAGTTTGGGTTGGAAGCGGGCAACGTCTACGCCGTGAAGGTCTTCCACGCGGAGCGAAACCCGACCGGCTCTTCGTTCAAGCTCACGCTCTCCGGCTTCGAGAATTCACCCACGGAGTGCACTCCCGTGTGCGGCGATGGCGTCGTCAGCTTGGGTGAACAGTGCGACGACGGCACGAACGACGGGGGCTACGGGGAGTGCGAGCCTGGCTGCAAAGTCGGCCCGCGCTGCGGTGATGGCATCGTGCAAGCGGGCGAAGACTGCGACGACGGCAATCGCTTGGATGGTGACGACTGCGGCTCTGCTTGTCGCATCATCGTCGTGAAGTGATTTGCCTGCGCTGGCGGGATGATTTGATTGATGGTCACGTGCCACTTCGTGTGCGGCACAGCCTTCGGCGGCACGGTGCGCCCCCGGACTTCGACGCCGAAGGCTGAGACGGCCGCGCGCGCCGCGTGACCATCAAAAAAATTCCGGCGTCGAGTTGCGGCGTCGCTCGCTTCTCGAGCAACTACGACCCAGATCCGCGCGCCGTTCCTTCACTCGATACACCGAGCCGTTCGAGCACGCCTTTTACTACGCGGTCGCAGCGCGTGAGATGAAACTCGAAGGCGTGCGTCGAATGCGCATCCAAGGCGTGCACGATCACCTCTTGCAAGCGAAGGCGAGCGCGATGAAGCCGAGTTTTGACGGTTTCTTCGGGGATGTCCAAACACAGGGCGGCTTCGGCGCCCGTCATTTGCTCGACCGCGCGCAGTACGAAGACGGCTCGGAAGTCGTCCGGCAAGGCGTCGATGGCGCGCTCCAAAACGGCTCGCAGCTGTTGGTCGTTCACTTCTTGTTCTGGGCTACGGGGCGACTGGGCCGACATGTCAGTAGGCTGCTCAGGCGCCGAATCGAGCGGCTCTAGACGCTGCTCTCGGCGCTTGCGAGCGAGCGCCTCATGGATCGCGATGCGCGTGATCCAGGTAGCAAAGCTGGCCTCACCGCGGAACTCTGCGAGGTGCTCGTAGGCGCGCACGTACGCCTCTTGCATCACGTCTTCCGCTTCGTCGTCGCGCCTCAAGATCGCGCGCGTCGCGCGAAACACACGGCGGTTGTGGCGACGCATCAGGATCTCGAAACACCAATGCTCGCCGCTTAGAATGCGTGCGACCACCGCTTGATCGGTGAGACCCAGCGACTCACTAGGATTGGCGACAAGGATGCGTTCCACGTGTTTCACTCGAACTGAGTCGCCCGCCCCTCGAAGGTTCCCGCAAATCGAACGCGCGCCTAGGAATTTGCGGACTGGGCGCGTCAATCCCGCGGAATCGTTAGGCTAGTGGCAAGCGCCGAGTCCAGCTTCTTCTGCCCGAGATCGATGCCATTGGCCTGCAGAACGAAGGCGAGCACGGCGAAGTAATCGTCTTCGCTCAAGCTCCCCGGCGCATCACCCGGCATGTTCTGAACCACGAAGGTCGCCACATCGGCGACTGTTACGAACTGTGACTTGCGAACCGCTGCGCCGCTCGGCGGCTCCAACGGCAAGGCCTTGGGCCCACCGAGCGCGGGGGCAGATGCCGTCCCTGCGCCGCCCTTGCCGTGACAGGAGCCGCAGTGCGCAGCGTAAACTTCCGCGCCGCGGCTGACTTGCTCCGAGAAATTCGCGGGCGATTGCCTCGCATTGCCGCCATTTTTGGCGTCTGTGGCGCCGCACGCGGAAGCCAACGCCAATGGGCCGAGTACGAGCACGAGGGCAGCATTCAGAGTTTGCATGCTCATTCGAGCGGCCAACTCGCGAACGGTTCCCGGGAATCGATCGCGTCACGCGCGCTCGTCGGACACATGCGGACGATCAACGGACACATGCTGCAACGATCTTCCAACTTCGCGGCATACGCAGAGCACGAAGAAAGCGCGCGCGCGAAGCTGCAACGGATCCAATGAAGAAAGGCTAGATATGCCGGCCATGCGTGGCATACTGCGGTGCAGGCCAGTCGATCATGGTCTGCTCCACGAACACCGTTGGCCCGCGGTGCACCGTGGCGAAGCTGTAGTGGCGTGCCATCTTGCCTCACGACACGGCACGGCTACCCCTCGTAAATGAGGCCAAATTTCGCTGGGGCACAGCCTGTGCATCCAGCGGTGCGAAAATGACGAAGGTTCTCGACTTTGGACTCTACTCGGAGCAACTGGTGGTGCAAGCGCACCACTCCCCCGAGGCATTCAAAGAGCTCGAGAGTGAATGGAAAGCGCTCGAGCCATTCGCGGGAACTCCGTTTGCAACTTGGGATTGGGCGGTCGCGTGGTGGGCACAGCTGCGCGAGGAAAAGCTGGGGGTCACCGACTCGCTCAGCATCCGCACGGTACGCACCCGCGAGGGGCGTTTGATCGCCGTCGCGCCGATGTTGATCAGCCGCCGCCCCTCGGTCGGCCCGATCCGCGTGCGCCAGCTTCAGTTCTTCGGTGCCGACCCGAACATCACCGAGCAGCGCGGTCTCCTGGCGCTGCCCGAGTGGCAGGGCGCGGCCTACCGCGCGCTGCTCGGTCATGCCCTGCGCAACGCCACTGGCTGGGATTCCATGTTGCTGAGTGGCATCCCCGTGGATCTGGATTTGGGCGGGCTGGAGCGCTCGCCCGACTTCGAGTGGGTGGGAGAGACCGCGGACTATCGACTCACGCTGCCAACCTCTTGGGACGCCTTTCGCAGCGCTTTACCGCGCAACATCAAAGAGTCGCTGCGCAAGTGCTACAATTCACTCAAGCGTGACGGGCTCGATTTCCGCCTGGAAGTGGCGGAGCGCGAGGACGCCGTGGGGCCGGCGTTGGACCGCTTCTTCGAGCTGCACACGGCGCGCGCACGGCTGCGCGACACGGTGGTTCACAACGATGCCTTCGCGACCCCCGAAGCACGAGAGTTTTTGCGCGACGTATGTCGCCGCTTCGCGGCTCGTGACGCGCTGCGTATCTTTCAGCTAGTGATTGGCGGCAAGGTCGTCGCGATACGCATTGGCTTCGTCGCTGGCGATACCCTGTACCTTTACTACTCGGGTTACGCGCCCGAGTTTGCCCAATACAGCGTGATGACCACGACCGTCGCAGAGGCGATTCAGTACGGGATCAAGCACGGCTTTTCCCGGATCAACTTGTCGACCGGCAAGGACGTTTCCAAGGCTCGCTGGGATCCGACCGAGCGCGTGACCCGACAGGCCTTGCTGATGTCGAGCACTACGCGCGCCAAGATCACGCATCACATGTACCGGCAAGCGCTGCACGCGATCGGCTCCATGCCCGCGTTGCGTCGCGCCACGACCTTCTTGGCCCGTCGCTCGACGCCCCCGCCGCAGGCGTTACAAGCGCCTCGCGGTTTAGCGCAGCGCTAACTGCACGCGGCCCACGATCGCGAGCAAATCGGTCTGCGTGACGATGCCGAGCAACTTTGCTTCGGCATCGACGACCAGCGCTTCGCGGACCTGGCCTCGCGAGAGCAGCGGATACAAGCGACTGATGGGCGTGTCGGGCTGGACGAGCTCGAAAGAAATCGACGGCAAATCGCGGATTTTCTTGGGCGGCATGGCCGCGGCGGTCGCGAGATCCAGCGCGCCATGCAACACGCCGTGCTCATCCACGATTGGCAGCACGCGCAAGCGGTGCGCGCGGAGCCGCTGTTCGGCGAGCTGGCTGGAATCGTCCGGGTGAATCGTCACCATATCGCGAGACATGATCTCCGAGCAGAAGATCTCGCCCCGCAGCCGACGGTGGGCTGCCTCCTCCACGTGCCGAAAGAGCGCGATCAAGTCGGCCTGCTCGACATCGAGTGGAGTGCCCAGTCGCTCCTGAGCCAGGGCGATGTCGGCCTCGGTGAAGCCCACGCGAAACTCGGGTGGCGCGTCAGTGGTGCGGTGGGCCGACACGGGCAGAGCGGCAACGTGCGGATAGCTGCGCCGCGCCAGGGCGTTGAACACGAGCCCGACGGCCACGAGCAGCAGTGAGTTCAGCAGCACGGGGCAGAGCGCGAAGCGATAGCCCGCGCTGGTCACGGCGGGACCGCCAATCACGGCCGTCAAAGCGACCGCGCCCGCCGGCGGATGCAAGCACCTGAACGCGCTCGTGAGCGCAATCGTGCCGGCTACGGCCAGCGCGGCCGCATAACTGAGCTCGGGCAGCGCGTGGGCGGCAGTCACGCCCACGAGGGCGGCGATGAAGTTCCCACCGACGACCGACCACGGCTGGGCGAGCGGGCTCGCCGGAACGCCAAAGACGAGCACGGTCGAGGCGCCGATCGGCGCAATCAACAGCGGAACCTGCTCACTCGAGCCGAGCCAGGCTCGCATCACGAGCGCAGTCGCCAATAGGCCGATGAACCCACCGAGCGCCGAATGAACGCGCTCGCGCAGCGACAAGCGCGAACGTGCTGGCCTGAAGCGCGAGAGCCAGCTTGCGGTGACACCCAGTTGCATCGCGCGCGGATATATCGATCGGCATCGAACTTGTCCATCACCGCGAGAGCGATTCGACGATGCGCTATTGGCTGGGCTTGAAGCCGCGCGCCATGGCTCGCATCAGCGCCGTATCGAGCGGTGCTTCTTTTCGATTCACGACCGGCAATGAAGGCGCGCGCTCGGCGTTGAGCGCGAGATAGTGCGCCTCTTCCGCGGGCACGCTGCCCTCGTCGAAGATCGCTTCGACCGGGCACTCTGGCACGCACGCGCCGCAGTCGATGCAGCCATTCGGATCGATGTACAGCATCTGCTCATCGCCGTGAAAGCAGTCGACCGGGCACACCACCACGCAGTCGGTATAGCGACAGCGTAGGCAGCTCCCGGTCACGACGAAGGTCATCGTTCAGCGCTTGAAATCACGCACGATCTTCACGAGCGCGGTCAGCTCTTCCGGCTTGTCGGCAAGTTCGGGGTTGGGCGACATGCCGGCGCTCTTGCCGACCGCCGCGCCTCCTTCGACGATCGTCTTCTTGATTTGATCGTCCGTCACGCTCGCTTGCCAGGTGGCGTCGGAGAAGGCACGCGGTTTGGGATTGAGCGCGGCGGCGCCTGGGCCGTCACCCGCGCCGTGATCTCCGTGACAGACGATGCACTTGGTCTTGAATAGCTTGCGCGCCTCCGCAGCGGGATCGGGCGGGGCTGGCGGAGGCGTGGGCACGGCGACCGGTTGGCTCGTCGCGACGGGAGCGTCCGATGAACTGTGCTTGCTGCAGGCAGCCAGCAACGAGAGTGGCAGCACGAACATTAGTGCGAAGCCCGCGCGCGCATGCATCCATTTCATGACATTGCTCCTCGGTGTTGAAAGAGGCTGGGTAGCCTGGCGAAATCCTCAAACGCGAACGATGCGGACGAAAGGGATCTTGAGACGCGGCGGCGCCTGATCATTCTCGTTCAGTCGACGTGCATGCGCGGCCAGCAAATCACTGCGCGTGAGCATGCCGATCACGTGACCCGGCGCGGCCCTTGCGACCACGGGCAGGCGCCCTACACCATGACTTACCATGAGATCGGCCGCCTCGCGTAGCGAGTTGTCTTCGAATGCCACCGCAGGGGCACGGCGCAACAGCTGCTCGACGCGCAGCTCGCCTGGCCCGCTCGGATCGACGATCTCGCGTCGGGTGACGACCCCGAGCAGTTGGCCACTCGCGCCCACCACGGGAAACCCGTGGTGCCGGCTGCCGTGTGCACCCGACACGAACCACTCTCGCAGGTGAGCGAGCGTATCGCTCGCGGCGAAAGCGACGACTTCTCGGGTCGCAAACTCGGCGACCCGCACTTGGTCTAGAAAATCCGCAGCATATTCACTCGGCACGCGGACACCGCGACGCGCGATCTTCTCGGTCATGATGGTGTTGCGCATGAGCAAGCAGGAGACCAAGAACGCCGCGCTGCACCCGCCGAGCAAAGGCAAGAGCCCGAGCGGTTGCAGGGTGGTCTCGAAGGCGAAGACCACGGATGCCAAGAGCGCCCGCGATGCCCCCGCGAAAATCGCAGCCATGCCGACCAGCCCGGCGATGCGCGGATCGATGCCGAGCGCAGGCGAGGCCAGCGCAGCCAATGCGCCGAGCGTCGCCCCCAAGCCACCACCGATGGTGAACAGCGGCGCCAGCGTACCGCCCGAGGTGCCGCTGCCGAGCGCGATCACCCAAGACACGAATTTCAACGTGAAGAGCAGAAACAAAGCCTGACCCGTCAGCGAACCAGACAAAACATGCTCGATGTTGTCGTAGCCGACGCCCATCGTGCGCGGCGCGAAGTAGCCCACCGTGCCCACCGCCAAGCCGCCAATCGCAGGCCACCACATCCAATGGATGGGCAGCTTTTCGAAGGCATCTTCGACCGCATAGACCGCCCGCGTGACACCGGTCGCGACCACGCCAATCACGGCGCCCAGCAAGATGTAAAACGCGAGCGCCTCACCGCTCGGCTGCGCGAGCTCGGGCATCGCGAACACCGGCGCCGATCCGACAATCGCCATTCGCACCCCCGCGGCGGTTGCGCTCGCGAGCGCCACCGGGATGATCGATCGTGGACGGAACTCGAACAGCAGCAACTCGACCGCCAGGAGCACGGCCGACACCGGACTGCCGAAGGTGGCTGCCATGCCTGCCGCTGCCCCCGCGGCGAGCAGCGTCTTGCGTTCGGCGGCGGAGGTCTTCAACACCTGGCCCACCAGCGAACCAAGCGCGCCACCGGTAGCGATGATCGGACCCTCGGCGCCGAACGGACCGCCCGTACCGATGGCGATCGCCGCTGACAACGGCTTCAAGAACGTGAGTCGCGGGGGGATACGACTCTCGTTGGTGAGCACTTGCTCCATGGCTTCGGGAATGCCGTGGCCGCGGATGGCTTTGGAGCCATACCTAGCCATCAAGCCCACGATCACGCCGCCCAGCACGGGCACGAAAATGACGAGCCAGCCCAGCCGATGCTCGGCTGGCGCCACCGTGCGCAGAGAAATGCGCCCGAAAAACGCGACATTGGTGACGAATGCGATCATCGACACCAGGACGCGCGCGACGATCCCGGCGACGAACGCGACGCCGATCGAAAGCGCACTGATCAAAATCACGCGCGGGCCGACCACGCTCGTCTCGCGCGGGACATGCGCGGCGGCCAAGGTCGGCGCGAGCGACGGCGCGACCGGCAACAACCCCGTCTCGGAAATCGGCGTGCGGCGATCGAGGTCAGCCATGTCGTTTTCGGCCCTTCGTGACGAGGGCCGGGCCTTCTTCGAAGAATAGGCTCGGCACTTGCTGGGCAACGTCCGCGCTCTCCACGACTTTGCCGAGCAGACCCGAGAGCGCCTCGAGCTCCGCCTTTTTTAGCTGAGAGAGCGCCGCGATCAGACGATCTTGCGCGGCCTCCGGCGCGCTCTCGAGCAACGCGCGCCCGGAACGAGTGAGGCTCAAGTCGACGCTGCGCCGATCCTTCTTCGAGGTGGTCCGCCGCACGTGGCCGAGCGCGACCAAGCGGCTCACCACGACCGAGACCGAGCTCTGATCGGTGGCCGTGCGGGCGGCCAGCTCGTTCACCGAGCACGGGCTTTGACGCGCGAGGCACTGCAACACGAATAGCTGCGCCCCGGACAGCCCCACCCGCTGCTCGGCCGCACGCGAGGACACGCGCAGCGAGCGCACGATCTGGCGCAGCGAGTTGAGCACTTCTCGCACGCCGGCGGGAGCCGCCGCCGCGGACTTCGCCAGCGAAACCGCGCGTTTATTTGCTTGGGCAACCATATATTGGTTCCCATACGCTCGGACCGAGCCTGGCGCAAGCGCGAGCTAGCGTCGCTTCCCAGAGCTGCGCGCGGGGCCGGGCAGCAAGAGCGCCTGCGTGATGCGCACAATCGCGTCGCGCACGAAGCGGCACGCGGGGTCGACGTCGAGGGCGGTCGGCCAAAACAGCTCGACCTCCCCCGGTTCGTGCTCGAACGGGACCGGCGCCATGCGCAGGTGCGGGCGAACGCTCAGGATCTGCACCGCGACCACGATCGGGATGGTCGCGACCAGGCGTCCCCCATCCACGATCGCGCCGACGCCACCGAAGCCTGCCACGGAGCAACGGATGCGGCGTTCGCGGCCAAAGACTTCTTCGACCACCCCCCGCAAGTCGTTGTTGTACGAGACGATCACGTGATCTTGAGCAAAATAGGCGCCCTCGCTCGGGCGCGCGCCCAGCCGCACGAACCGCGGGTCGAAGACGCACACGAAGTGGCTCTTGAAAAGCGGGCGGCGCGCAATCGAGCTCGGCAACTCGTCGGCCACGGTGACGGCCATGTCGATGCGCCGCGTGGCGAGCGCTTCGTGCACGGTGCGGAACTGAATCGGGCTGCTGATCAGCCGCATCTCGGGCGCCTCGTTTTCGAGCAGGCGAAGCAGCGGTGGCAATAGCCACTCATCTCCAGTGTCGGCGATACCGATCCGGAGCGTGCGGTCGCTCGTCTTCGGATCGAAGCGCGCGGAGAGCAATGTGGCTTGCACGATCGCATCCAAATGCGGACGCGCTTCGGCGACCAAGCGCGCGCCACGCTCCGTGAGCACGACACCCCGACCGTGGCGTATCACGAGCGCTTCACCGATCGCGGACTTCAGCCGACCGAGCGCCGCGCTGATCGCCGATTGCGTCAAATACAGCCGGGCGGCGGCCGCCGTGACCGAGCCGGTATCCGCAACCGCGACCAATACCGGGAGCAGGTTGAGATCCAGGTCCCTCGCATGAACGGCATTCATGAATTGTATCTATCCTATTCGCTGGTTCATTCGTGCTCCGAGCGTTAGCTTTCTGGGCATGAACGACGACAAAACCAAGGTATTGGGCGGAGATTTCAGGTTTCCGGGCACGTCTTTGACGGTCAAGCGTCTCGGCTACGGCGCGATGCAGCTGGCTGGCCCGGGGGTCTATGGGCCCCCGCGGGACGTCGACGCCGCGCTCACCGTGCTCCGGGAGGCAATCAGTGCGGGCGTCAATCACATCGACACGAGTGACTTCTACGGTCCGCACGTCACGAACGAACTCATCCGTCGTGCCTTGCATCCGTATCCGAAGAATTTGGTGATCGTCACCAAGCTGGGCGCGCGGCGGCCTGCGGATAAGTCGTGGCAGCGGGCGATCTCGGCGCAAGAGCTGACCGAGGGGGTGCACGACAATCTGCGCAACCTGGGGCTGGAAGCGTTGGACATCGTGAACTACCGGATGATGGGCGCCGGGCACGGGCTCGAAGAGGGCTCGATCGGCGAACAAGTGTCGGTGTTGGCCAAGCTGCAGCAGCAGGGCCTGATTCGCCACATCGGTCTGAGCAATGTCACGGCGACGCAAGTCGCGGAGGCCCAAGCCATCACCAAGATCGTGTGCGTGCAGAACAACTACAACTTGGCGCACCGCGAGGACGACGCTTTGATCGAGCTCTTGGCGGGCCAGGGCATCCCCTACGTGCCGTACTTCCCGCTCGGCGGCTTCTCGCCGCTGCAATCGACCACTTTGTCGACCGTCGCCGAGCGGCTCGGCGCGACTCCGATGCAAGTCGCGCTTGCGTGGCTCTTGCACCGCTCGCCCAACATTTTACTGATCCCCGGGACCTCTTCGGTTGCTCACCTGCGTGAGAACTTGGCGGCGGCCAACCTGGTCCTCACGCCCCCGATCCTGGCCGAGCTCGACGGAATCGCGGCGACCAGCAGCGCGCATTGATCGCAGGGCGCGAGACTCGACGCCGAAGGCTGTGACGCACTCGGGCGTGGCGCGTGACCATCCCAACCCAACCCCAATCCCGGCTCGGGGGACGGCGAGGGCCGGGCGCATCAAAGTTGGCTAAAAATAGTTGCGAAATGTTGCGCGATAGCCTGCTCTGCTGGCCATCGGTGACAATTGAATGACCAGATGAAGAACCCGAGCTCATTGGCCTGGCATTCCGCGTTCACGGTTGGCCTTTTCTGCGTGGGCGCGGTCTCTGCCTGCGGCAGCACCGACAGCGGCCTACCGACTAATCCCGCCGCCGGTGCGGGGTCGTTGGCGGGCGCCGCCAGCGCGGGCTCCGGTTCTTCGCTCGCGGGCCAAGGCGGAGCGAGCGCGGGCGGGAGCGGCGCCGCGGGTGCGGCAGCCGGCTCGAGCGCAGCTGGGTCCGGTTCCGCGGGGATCGGCGGCGCCGCGAGCGCCGGCAGTGGTGCGGGCGGCGCGGGTCAGGCCGGCGCGGCGGCGCAGGCGGGCAGCGCAGGCAGCGTCGGAGGCGCGGGCGGCAGCGCAGGCGCCAGCTCGACGACCGCGCACTTCAGCTTCTTCGTCACCAGCTTGGAGGCCATTCGCCGCGAGTCCAAGAACCAGAACGGCTACGGCGGCAACCTGGGTGGGCTCGCGGGCGCAGATGCGATCTGCACGCGTATCGCCGAGGCGGCCATGGCCGGTTCCGGAGCAAAAGGCTGGAAGGCGTTCTTGAGCACGTCCACGGTCAACGCGATCGAGCGCATCGGCACGGGCCCCTGGTACGACCGCAACGACAAGTTGGTCGCGAGCGACACCGCGGGCCTGCTGCAAGAGCGGCCGAGCGGCATGACCACGATCAATGATTTGCCGAACGAGCTGGGCGTGCCCAATCGCGCCGGCACGGGCACGGGCATGGACGACAATCACGACACCATCACGGGCACGAATACTCAGGGCAAGTGGGATGGCGGCGCGACGTGCAGTGATTGGACGAGCGCGACCGGCAGTGACGGACCGCGCGTCGGCCATTCGTGGCCCGCGCAGAGCGGCAAATCTTGGATGCAAGCTCACACCGCACCCGGCTGCGAGCCGAGCGTCGCTCTGGTTCAAAACGGCGGCGGCAGTGGCAACGGTATCGGCAACGGCGGCGGCTACGGCGGTTTCTACTGCTTCGCGCTGAAGCCGTAGTCGATTGCCCGCTCAGTGCGCCACGGGCGACGCGGCCGGCGCGAGCGCCGAGAACGTGCGCCAGCGACCGGTGCGCCAGCGACGATAGTTGACGATGCCACGCGTGGTTTCGTCCAGCGCCATGCCTAGCCAGATCCCGGTCAGGCCCAAGCCGAGCAGCGAGCCGAAGATGAACGCGCAAGTGACGCCGATGCACCACATCATGCTGCCGCCGACCACCGCGGAGAAGCGCGCGTCCCCCGACGAGCGCAAGGCACCGCCGGCCACGATGTTCACCGCGCGGGCCATTTCGCTGAAGATGGCGATGCCGAAGAGCGGTGCGGCTAGGCGCAAGATCTCCGCATCTTGGGTCAAAAAACCGAGCAACTGACGCTGAAACACGGCCAGCAAGATCGCGATTAGGAGATTGCCGCCGATGGCGAGCAAGAGCGCGCGATGCAGCTCGCGATTCGCTTCTTCGAACTTGCCGGCGCCGACGCGGTGGGAGATCGCGATTTGCGTGCCGATGCCCAGCGCGATCGACCACAAGATGGTGCTGATGCTGATGAAGCTCGAGACGTAGGTGCGCGCGGCGAGCGCGCTGGCTCCGTAAGAAATGACGAATAGGTTGATCACGATCTGCGCGGTTTGATACGAGATCGGCTCGCTCGCGGCAGGCAGACCGATACGCAAGATCGGCCGCAGGCTCTCGCGCAACTTCTGGAACGAGATGCGCAGCGGGAAGCGGATGCGCAACTTCAAATGCACGACGGCGATCGTGAACAGCATGCCGAAGGCCAGCGAGATCACGGTGGCACAGGTGACCGCGCCCACGCTCGGGCGAGGTAGGCCCCAAAGCCCCTTGGCCATGGCCGCGTTGAGCGAGATGTTGGTCACGTTGGTGGCCACCGCCTCAATCATCACCCAGCGGGTTTCGCCGCGAGAATTCAGGATATTTCCGTACGCGATTTGGACGGCTTTCAGGAATTGGAAGCTGCCCAGGACCGCCAGATAAGTGCTCCCGTAGGCCTCGCTCGCGCCGCGCAAGCCGAGCCAGCCTGGCAAGTACGGATGCAGCAAGAACAAGACCGCGCTGACCAACACGCCGACACACAGGTTGAAGGCCAAGAGCGCCAAGTACGTGGCCGGCAGCTCGCCGTAGCGGCGCGCGCCGAGGAGGCGGCCCGCCACGCTCGCGCCCGCCTGCCCGATCGAAGAGAACAGCACGACGGTTGCGCCGAGCAGTGGATTCAACGCGCCTGCCGCCCCTGCCGCAGCGTCCGAGATCCGGCTCAGGAAGAAAGCATCCGCGAAGATCAGCGAGAACGAGAGCGATAGGCTGATGAACAGCGGCCAGGTCAGCCGCCACAACCCCGGCAGTTCGGGTTCGGCCGAGGGCGGCACCGCGGACGCGAGTGAATTTGCGCCCGGAGGCTGCTCGGAAGGGGCTTGCATGAAGGCGCGATCCGCACGATCGGCGTAGTTCGAGACATAGCGACGGGCCTTCGTCGCGTCATCTACATTTCGCCAAATTCTAGTAAAAACGCGGGGTATTCCCATGTGGGACCGGTCCCAGCCGGGCGAGCGAGACTCCATTGCCCCGCGTTGGCAAGGCACAAATGCGGGTGCGAAGCGAAACTTTGGGCGGTCTCGGCGCTCTTTTCGGGACTGGGTTGCGCTTTCCATGATCGTTCACGCTCGCGGAGGCGATAAAACATGACGCCATGATGGGGGAAGCGGAGTCGGGGAAGGCAGCGCTTGGTTTGCGCAGCACGTCGCTCGCGAGCACGAGCCGGCTGGTTGCCAAGTGGATCACAATCGGTGCGACCGCCGGCTTGGTCGGGATCGGTGTGGCTCAGGCGATTCAAGAGCTGGCCACGAAAGCGGAGCGGAAGCCGGCCGCGTCGTTGGCAGTCGACACGTACGCGAACGCGCCTGCACAGCTCGCGCCACACGCGACTCCACCGACCACGGGGAACGCGCCGGAGCCGGCGCACGCCGTGGAGCCCGCTCCGCGGCCAGCGGCCCAGCCCGCGCCGGTAGCACCGACAGCGCCGTCAGCGTCCGGCGCCGCAATCGCGCCGGCGGCGGACGCGCCTCTGGAAGCGATGAGCGCTTCACAGGTGTCCAGTGGTGACCCCGCAAGTGCGGTGCCGAATGACCGGCGGAGCTCCCTGACTCGGGAGCTGTCCTTGCTCGAGCAAGCGCGCAGCGCGCTGAGCCAGCATGCCGCGAAGAGAGCGCTGCAAACGCTGGACACCTATCGCGCAGAGTTTCCGCGCGGCTCGATGCAGGTCGAGGCTTCGGCCCTGCGCATCGAAGCGGTCGGGCAGAGCGGGGATCGCGCGCTCGCCCAGAGCTTGGCGCAGTCGTTTCTCGACACTTTCCCGACCGGCCCAGTCGCCGCACGCGTGCGAGCGATTTCGGACGTGTCGATTGCCGCCCCCGACGAGCAGAAACCGTGATCGATTTTCGCGTTTCAGGAGATTAACGATGTGTGCAGGGGCTTCCAGTGGAAAAAAGAAATGGCTCCCGCATCCGCGATCTTGGCTGGCTTTCGCTGGCCGATCGCGTGGCTTGGGGGGTGCAGCTCGCGAGCGCCGGTGGGGGATCTTGGTGACCGCAGCGGCATCGAATTAGGTAGCCGGGGGGGCGGCAGTGGCGGCGGGGGGGTCCTGCCGCATTCGCCAGTGAAGGACAGCGCGCAGCGCTTGCTCCGCTGGCGCTTTTTTTGCGTCAGCAGACCGCGCGACACCTGGGTGCCCCTCTGGTAGCTTTCGCGCCCCGTGCGGACCTCTCTTCGGATTTACTCGCTGCTCGCCTTGGCCCTGGTTGCATGCGGGGGCACTGGCAACCAGGCGCCCGCCACCGCCCAACAACGAGTGGTGCGTCGCCCGGACGCGCGGTCGGTAGCGCTGTCTGCGGATGTCCCGCACCTTTCCCAGTCGGCAATCGCGCGCGTGCCCGCGGGCACTTTTGGACCGTACTTGGGCATGCGCGCCAGCAGTGGGCTCGCGGTGTGGGCCAGCGTGCCGGACGATGCCCGCTTTTGGTATGCGCGCCCGCTCTCCGCCGCCGGCGAACCGAGCGGTGAAGTCGTACTGCTCGGCGACGCACCGAGCGAGCTCGGCCTGGTCACGGTACGACCACTGCCGAACGGATTCGCGCTGCTCAGTAGTCACAAGACGAGCGACGGTGAAGTCGTCACGCTGTCGATGCTGTCCGACAACGGAGCGCTGCGCTCCGGGCCGACCTCGCTCGGCCGGAGCAGCAAGTCCGTGCTTTGGATCGAAGCCATCCCCAACGCGCGCGGCGCGACCGTGCTTTGGGCCGCGAATGGCTCGGGGCGCGCCGAGATTTGGAGCGTGGAGGTGAACGTCAAAGCCGAGCCTTTGGGCGCAGCGCGGCTCTTGGCGCGAGACGTGGGCGCCTGGCAAGCCACCGCCTTCGGCAAGAGCATCGCCCTCGCGGTGACTCACGTGGGCAAGGGCAACACGCACGGCCCGATCGAACTTTACTTGCTGAATGGCGGCGATGCGGCGGCGCCGATCGTGATCAACAGCGAGATCAGCGCCGATCTGGATTTGGACATGGCCGCGCTCGGCGAGCGCGTCGTGCTGGCTTGGTCCGATCATCGGCGCGGCGAGACGCGCGTGTTCAGTGCAGCGGTCGACGGCAACGGCAAGATCATCGCGCCCGCGGCGCCCGCCACCCCGCCGCTCGGTGAACAAGCCGTGCTGCGCGTGATCGCGCCCGCAGAGGGCAGCACGCGCGGCTACCTGGCGTGGGAAGAACTAGAAGCACAGACGGCCACGTTCCGCAGTTTTCAGGTCGCGGAGTTCCAGGAGAACGGTCGCGTGTCGAGCCCCCGCGGGCTGTTCGAGTACTGGAAGATGGACGGCTCGATGCCCGAGATCGCCGCCACTCAGCACGGCGTCGCAGTGCTCACCCTGGCCCCGGTGTGCGAACACGATACGCCCTGCACCAAGGCGTCACCGATCGCCGCCGAATTCCTCGAGTTCGACGCGAGCTTCATGATTCGCAGCACCGAACCTCTGTGGCCCGCGCGCGAAAACGCGCCCAGCAGCTTGGCCTGGAACCTGACGTGCCCGAACGCCACCTGCTTCGCGCTCACCGCACAGAGCGGCGTTCCTTCGCCCGTCGCGCTGACGCGGCTCGAGCACATTTCCGATATCTATCGTGCGCCCGCGCAGCGCGTGGAGTTGCCGCCCCCACCGCGCATCGTGAGCGACGAAGCGTTGGCGGAGACCGCTCCGTTGTCGCAAATCGCGTTGACCGAGACCAGCGCGGGAACGCTGCTCGGTTGGATCACCGATTTCGACCCCACCACGCCCTGGGTCAAACTGAAGAAGCCGACCGCCGACGGTCGCCTGGAACCGCTGCGCGCGCGGCTCGATCTGCAAGGCTTCGCCTCGAGCGCGCCGTTCGCGGCCCTCGCCGGCGCCGAGAATTTGTCGCTGCGCGCCCACTCGCTGGGCGGCATCGCGCTCAGCGGTAGCGCTGGGACCAAAGATACCCTCGCCGCTTGGGCTGGCCTCGACGGCGGCCAACCGCAAGTCTTTCTGACCTTGGTCGACGGCGCCGGCAAGAAGCTCACGCAGCGCATGCTGACCCACAAAACAGGCGACTTGAGCGACGTCGCGCTGGCCGCCGCGGGGACGGATTACTTGGTCGCCTGGGTCGACGAACGGAGCGGCGATCCGGAAGTGTACGCTACCCGGGTCAACCACGCGCTGAACCATGTGTCGCCCGAGCAGCGCATCACGCAAGCGCCCGGCGCGGCCACCGATCTCACCCTCGTAGCCACCAAGGCTGGCGCGATCGCGGTCTGGGCGGACGCGCGGGAGAGCGAGCAAGCCGGTTCCGCCGATATCTACGCCACCGCGCTCCGCAGCGCGGACGCCAAAGGTGCGGCCGCGGAGCTCGCGCTGCAGAAGACGCGCACGCACTCGTTCGCACCCATCGCGCGCGCCTATGGTTCGGGCGCGCTCGTCGCCTGGCTCGAAGCCGCGTCGGATCGCAATGAAGGCGAACCGGCCCACGTCAACTTCGCGGTGCTCGACGACGCAGGCCGGCTTTCCGGCGGCGTGCACAGCGTGAACATCGGCGGTGGCACGCCCGTCACGGTGGGCTTGGACTGCGCGCAACAAGCTTGCCATGCGGTCGTCTCCGTCGATGCCGGCGGTCGCGGCGAGCTGTACGCGATCGCCTTCCGCGACGGTAAAATCGAAAACCCGGTGCGCATTCGCGTCAGCAAAGGTGCCGCGTCCAGCGTCGCACCGCTGCTCCACGGCAACGAAGTGTACATCGGCGAGGTGCAGCAAGGCCGGGCACGCTTGCGCCGTCTACGACTCGAGTGGTGAGCGAAACCGACCGCCTGAACGAGGACGCGCACGAGCGCTACCTCGCACAGCGCCGCTTCGGCTCACTCGACGGCCTGCGCTGTCTGGCCATTCTGCCGGTGATTTGGCACCACTCCACGCCTCGCCCGCTACCGGGGATTTGGGGCAAGGGTCCGGCGGGGGTCGATCTCTTCTTTTGCATCAGCGGCTTCCTGATCACGACCTTGCTGCTGCGTGAAAAAGCGCGCACCGGTAGCATTGCCCTGAGCGCGTTCTATCTGCGCCGCTCCCTGCGCATCTTGCCGTTGTACTACGCGCTACTGCTCGCTTATGCGCTGTTCGCGCTGTGCTTGCCACCGGCTCTGCCGCAGCGCGCGCACTTCTTCCGCACCTTGCCGTTCTACGCGACGTTCACCGCCAACTGGTTCGCCGACTTCGGCGTATCGCACGCAATCCTATTTTCGTTCGCGTGGTCGCTGTGCATCGAAGAGCAATTTTACGCTTTTTGGCCGTGGATCGTGCGCGGGCTGTCCGCGCGCTGGGCACTGCTCGCGATGTCTGGGCTCGTGCTCGTCGACTATTGCGTCGAGCGAAGCACGCTGGGCGGTTACGCTTCACGCGTCATTACCAGCTTCGCAGCCCCCATCGGCTTTGGCGCGCTGGTCGCTTTGCTGCTCGCCGAGCGCCGCGCGTTCCAGATTCTGCGCCGGGTATTCGGCAACGTGTGGAGCGCGCCGCTGGCATTGGCGGCCGTTTTCGCGCTCTTGTTCTACCAAGCGGCGCCGCTGCTCGTGTTTCAGGCATCGCTCGCCGCGCTCGTCTGCACTTGCGTAGTCGTCGAGCACAATGGCCTATCGCGGCTGCTGCAGGCGCGTGCGGTGAGCTACATCGGCGTGGTGAGTTATGGTCTGTACCTCTTGAACTCGACGGCGATCGGTCTCGTTCGCCGCATGTTTCCGGCACACGCTAGCGATTCGCGCTTCGTGTTCTTCACTTCGTTGCCACTCGCGCTGCTGCTCGCTGCGCTCAGCCATCGCTATTTCGAAGCGCCGTTCCTGCGTCGACGCGAGCGCTTTCGCGCGCCCGAGCAAGTGCGCTAACCTCGCGCCCGCATGAGCAACCCGCGAGCGCTCTCCGCGCCACTTGGCCCAATTTGCTGGCTCTCCCGAGATCTTCTGGAGGGGGCGATCGCTGCCTCGCAGAGCAGCTCGCGGCGGCGCGTGATCCAACCCTTTCACCGCAGCGAAAGCGCGACCTTGCAGCGCATGTTCAATGCGGTGCAGCCGGACAGCTACATCCCCCCCCACCGCCATTTGGATCCGCCAAAAGCCGAGTCGTGGATCGTGCTGCGCGGCGCGCTCGCTTTCTTCACCTTCGACGACGAAGGCGTGATCACGGAGTGCCTCGAGATCCGCGCCGGTGGCGAAATTTTCGGCGTCGATCTGGAGCCTGGCGTGTACCACACCTTCTTCGCGCTCGAAGCCGACACCGTGGTCTACGAGGTGAAGGATGGGCCGTACTCAGCCACGACCGACAAAGCGTTCCCGGAGTGGGCGCCGCGCGAAGGCACGCCAGAAGCGAGCCGCTACTCGGCGGAGCTGGCCAGGGAATTCGCTCAGCGTTCCAAAACGAAATCCGCGTAGTCTGCCGAGCTATCGCTGTGCGTCTGGTCGCCGTCGGTCATGATGCCGACGCCCAGAAAATCCGGCACCGAAGCCGTGGCATCGCCGTTTTCGAAGTGCTTGCGAAACTCCGCCTGTAAATCGATGCGCTCGGTCTTCCACTCGTTGAGCGGCGCGCCCGTCTCCAGCACGACCGTGTTTTGGGCGAGGAACGGATTGCTCTTCTTGTCGCAAACCGCGCCCTTGGTCCCCACCGCGCTCCACACGTACTTCAGTGTGTACCAACGCAAACCACGCCGCCACGAGGCGTAAATCACCGCGGCGGAATCGCCCTTACCGGCTTGGCACTCGTTGCCGCCCTTGGGCAACGTCAGCGCACGCCAGCGCCAGCTGAGCACGCGCGCCGAAGCGCGGTCGGCGTCCGCCACCTGCACGGCCAATACCGTGGTCTTGTACGGCGGGCGATACTCAGCACGAATGAACGGCGGGTCCGCATCCTTGAACAGACGGTAATAGTTCGTCGGTCCCGACTCACGCTCGACGACGCGGAACGCCGCCACCGGGAAGCGACGCGCCGCCGCCGCGGCATCCGCGCTGCTCGAGGCCCAGACCAGACCAGTGAGCGCCGCCAGCGCCGCAAGTCCGAGCGCAACGAAACGAGTGGGCGGCACAGCATTGACCTAGAGACGCTGTCGTCAGGCACAAGTCCCAGAGCGCGAAAAAAGCAGCCTTCGTGCTCTCTGGCTTGAAATAGCCTACGCTTCGCGTGTGCTGTTTTTGCGCGCTTCCCTGCTCGTTACCGTGCGAGCCGCCGTGTTCGCGGCGCTATTGCTCGGCTGCAGTCGCCCTGCGTCCAAGCCCCGTAAAGCCCAGCCCGCCGAAGCTGCGTCGAACCCGCTGAGCGCAGCAAACGCGCCTCCGCCTGCCTTTCTCCGCTACCCCCGCAAAGGCGGCGCGGTCGAGCCCTGGGTGCAAGAGCAGGTCGAACTCGCCGAAGCCGCGCATTTGCGCGTATTGGTCTACGTGGGCGCGAGCTGGTGTGAACCGTGCCAACGCTTCCATCAAGCCGTCGAACACGGCGAGCTCAACGGCGCCTTGAACGGCCTGCGCTTCCTCGAGTTCGATCAAGATCAGGACGCAGCTGCGCTCAAGACCGCAGGCTACGTCTATCAATACATTCCCGTCCTGGCCTTGCCCGACCCCGACGGCCGCAATCACGGCAAGATGATCTCCGGCTCGATCAAGGGCCCGCGCGCGGTCCAAGAGAACCTCGTCCCGCGCCTGCAAGCGCTGCTGAGCGGACAGATCGTCGATTAGCGAGAGCCCAGCCGAAGGCTCACGGACCGCGACGCCGAAGGCTTTGACGGCCCCGCGCGCCGCGTGACCATCGAACCAAAGGCCGCTTTACTTCACGACGCCCGGCGAAAAGCAGGCGATGTTGGTGGTGATCTTGAAGTTGCTCGCGCTCGTGTGACGCTCGGCGTGGAAGATGTCCATGCTGTAGCTGCCACCGAGCACGATGTTCAGGGCCGCGGCTTGGGCGTCGAAATCGATCGTGCCTTCTTCGGCGTTGTGCATGCTGCCGAGGTCCAAAGCGAGCTGGCCGTTGACGAAGATCCACAAGTCGTCGTCGCCGCGGAAAGTGAACTTTTGGCTGCCCGTGTACTTGAACTGCAGGTGAACTTCGGTGGTGAAGAGGAAATTCATGCCCTGCGGGTTGCCGTTCTTCGGCGTGATGCCGAAGCCCTCCGTCGGCGAAAGCGGGAAGAACGCCGTACTATCGTAGCCAAAAATGCCGGAACCCGGGGTCGTCTCGGTCAGCGGCAGCTTCTTCGGGAAAGCGCGGTTGACCTCCGAAGTGTTGTACCACTGCTTGAACGAGTCCGCGCTGGCGATCACGGGCTCTTTCGGTTGCCAATCCGTGTTGATCGCCGTGGGGCTGTTGGCCAGTGGGGGATGACCAACCCGGTCCTTGAACACCGGCTTTTGATCGGGGCCTAGCGCGGCCTCGACGAGACCGCGGCGCACGACGTCGCCCATGAACGGCATCTCGAAGTCGGGATGGGTCTGATCGAAATCTCGGTACGTGACGTCCAAGATGCTGCCGCAGTCGGGCTGGTCGAGCACTTGGCCAGTACCTGGATCGGTGTTGATCGACGGCACGCCCGCGTTGCCCAGGCCGACCCCCAAGCCGTTACCGCTGCCCGCGCCACCACCGGGGCGACTGGTCTGACTGCCCGCGTCCGTGCCGCCAGAGCAAGCGAGTGCGCAACACGACGAAAGGACACAAACGAGAAGGCCGAAATCGGAGCGAAGCATAGGTCTCGAATCGGTAACACATTTCGTCGCGGGCGCCAGGCTTGGCCTCGGTGGCGGCGCCGATCCCCGCGAAGCGCGCGCGAATCGCGAGGCCGCCCATGCACGGCGAGTCGCATCGAGGGTTGAACGCTATTGCGAAATTCGTACATGCGTCGCGGCGGTCACTGCCAGGAGTGCTGTCTGGTTTCGGGCGCATTGCTGCGAGTAGCGCGCGAGATCAGCGCTGAAAAGTTTACTACTCGAATGCACGACACGAGCGAGGCATCGCGATTGACTCTCGGATGCAAGCGCGCTGATGCTCCGGCAGATTGGCATTCTCGTGAAAGTGATCAACGGATGACGATGGTGAGCCGGCTGCGCACGCTGGGCTGCGTGCAATTCCTCTTCGCGTGTCCATTGGGCTCGTTGTCGGTGTTCGGTAGCGCGCACGTCGCGGCAGCCCCGGGCGCCTCCGCAGGCAGCGCCAAGAAGGCCGAGACCGCCGATCAAAAGGCGGCCAGTGGCTTGCTCGAACGCGGCCAGAAGGAGCTCAAGGCGGGTCGTCCCGAGCAAGCGCTCGCCACGTTCAGCGCCGCACGGCAGCTGGAAGATTCGATGCGCGTCGCAGAATCGATCGCTAGCGCGACGCTCGCCATGGGCAAGCCAGCCGATGCGTTCCGCGGCTATTCCGCGGCGGTGGAAGCGAACCGCAGCACGTTGTCACCCGCGCTGCTGAGCGCCGCGCAAAGCAAACTCGATGAGCTGCACGCCGCCAGCGCCGGGCTCGTGCTGGACATCGCGGAGCCCGATGTCGAGGTGCAGCTGGACGCCGTCGACGTCGGTCGAACGCCCTTGCCCGCGCTGCTTGCAAATCCTGGCGCGCACCAAATCCTGCTCAAGAAGCCGGGCTTCGTAGCGCTGACGCAGCAACTGCTCTTGGTGCGCGGGGCAAACACGCAGAGCTTCAAGCTGGCGCGCGAGGTGCTCACGGGCAAGCTTTCGGTGAGCAGCAACACGGCGCACCCCACCAGCGAGCTGCTCGTCGACAATCAGGTCGTCGGTCTGCTGCCCTGGGAGGGCACGCTGCCCGTCGGCAAAGTGACGTTGATCGGTCGCAACAACGACGAAACCAGCGCCCCCACCGAGGTCACGGTCGAACGCGACGTCACGACCCCCGTGCTGCTCGATCTGAAACCGAACGTGGGCACCTTGGACGTGAGCGCGCTCGCTGCCGGCGTACGCATCGCGATCGACGGCCGCCCCGTCGGCGTGCAGAGCTTCCGCGGCCCGCTCCCCGTGGGCCGACACCGCTTGACGCTCGAGCGCGATGGCTTCGTCACGCAAGAGCAGGAAGTCGAGCTGCGCTTGAATGAAACCTCCAGCTTCGTGATCGGCAATTGGGTGCCGGTGAAGGCCGCTCCGCTGCCTCCACCCGATGACCAAGGCATGTACTTCCGTTTGGACCTCGCCGGCTTGGTCTCCAACAAGACCGACGGCATCACCGAATACTGTGAGCAGCACTCGACGACCGTGCACTGCTCGACGCACACGCCGTTCGGGGGCAGCTTGGGCCTGCGCGCGGGCTACCGTTTCAAGTGGATCGCGCCGGAAATCTGGGGCCTCGGCTCGTTCACCGCGCAATACTCCGAAGCGCGCTTCGAGCAGGGTTCGCTCAGCGCCGACAGTGACTTCTACGGCCCCGAGCGGCGCGAAGACTACGTCTTCTTTCGTTACGGCTGGGCCGCGGGCGCGGGGGTGCGAGTCACCACGCCGACGCGCGGTGTCAGCGCCACGGGCGGCCTCGGCTTCGGCGTATTCTCGATGTCCGGACGCTACGCGCGCACTACGCAAGGCACGATGGACGTCGCTGGCCAGGCCACGGTGCCCACCGCCAGCAGTAATACGAGCAGTGTCGTTCACACCTACGCACCAGGCTTCTTGTTCGACGGCGGTGTGCTGCTCGGCTCGAGCCCGGGCAGCAAGCTGTACCTCGGGCTGATGCTCGCAGTCGAGTTCGCCCCCGACCACGCACCGGTGGATCCATTGAACGCGACCACCTTGGGCAACGATCCCAAGTACAGCAACTACGGCACCCCGGGGATCGACATCGCGACCGGCACTCAGTTCCGCTTCGGGCCCGTGATCGGCTTTCAGTTCGGCTACTGATCGCTTCAGGCGGCGTCGAGCGGCGAGGCGGCACGACGCAACAGCGCTCGCCCCGCGCGGGCACGTTCTTCATCCAGGCCGGGCGCGTGCCAGCCTGCGCGGGCGGCCAAGTGACGCATCAACAACACGCACACCCACATCCGAAATGGGCGCCAGCCCGTCGCGATGCGCTGAAAAGTGGCCAGCGACGGCGAACGAAGACGATAGGCAGAGGCCAGACCATGCAGTACCCGCGGCTCCGCAGTGGGCAAGCCGTCGCAGGGGGCCGCGCCGCGAAAGTAGATGTGGCTCGCCGCCCAAGGCCCGACGCCGCGCAGCGTTTGCAGCTCCGACAAGGCACGCGCCTCGCCCAGATCACGCAAGCGCTGGGCATCCAAGAGTCCATCGCGAGCAGCCTGCGCGACCGCACGAAGACGCACGATCTTCTCCTCCGACAAACCGGGGAAGCGATCGACTGCCAGCAGCCGCTCCGGACTCGGAAATACGAAGTGAGTTTTGCCGTTCAGCTCCAGGGCATCGCCCAACTCACGCGCCAGTGAAAGCTTGATGCGCGCCGCTTGCCGTTGATTCATGCGCGGCGAGATCACCGCCCACGTCGCGGCATCGTACGGCGATGCCTTGGCCGCGCTGAGAAAGCCCGGAAACTCGCGCTGCAAGTCGCCCACGACCAAATCGCTCTCACCGAGCGCAAACCACGCCGCCGCATCGGCATCGAGTCCCAAGACCCGTCGCAGCTGCTTGCCGATCGCGCGCACATCCGCGCTGCCTACGGCCTCGACCAGCAGCGCAGCGCGCTCCTCCCGCAACGAAAGGACGACGGGCTCGAATGTCTCATCCAGTCGAAACGCGAGCGTCAACTGGTCGAGCGCCGCGGCGGCCATCCCCGACCCGGGCGTGAAGTGGGCGTAGTACTGCGCCACGGCCGAGAGCGCGAAGCCAGCGGGTTTTGGCAATGAGAACATGGACATGTGATTGCTCCTCGGTACTGAGACCAAGAGCAATACAGGGGCCCAATGACAGCCTTATGTCAGGATAGAGCGAGGGCTCGGGACGCTATGCGCTCGGCACTTGCTGCGTGCTGTTGCGACGCACGATGGACGTTGCCGGGTAGAGCGCGGCTTGTTGCGCGCGCACACGGGGGATTTTGGGCAAGGCGTGGGCGAAGAAAATTTTCCAGCCCTTGCACAGGTAGCTGAGGTTGCCTTCGCCTTCGCGGGTCTTCACGATGCGCGTGCGCGGGCACTCACCCCAGCATAGCTTGAGGTATGGGCAAGAGCGGCATTCGCTCGGCAGTGAGTTGTGCTTGTCCAGGCCGAACTCGAGCTGCTTGAGCGAGAAGACCATTTCCGCCAAGGTTTGGTCGCCAACTTTGCCCAGCTCGTACTCGGGGTACACGAAGTGGTCGCACGAGTAGACGCGGCCATCGTGCTCGAGGGCCACGTTTTTTCCGCAAAAAGGGCTGCTCGTGCACATCAGTGATGGTTTGCCATTGAGCTGCGCGAACAGGCTTTCGAACAGATTGATTTTGACGCGGCCTTGGTCGTGCGTCTGCCATTCATCGAACACTGCGGCCAAGAACGAGCCCCACTCTTCGGACACGACGCTCCAGTCAGTCACGACCGACATCGGATGCCCCGGTTGCATACGCGCGCTATCCGCCGTAACCAATTGATGCGCCGGCAGTTGCGCGGGCGCATGGCGCTCGAACTGGCGCGGCTCGACGCACGGGATGAACTGCATGTAGCTCGTGCCGACTTCATCGCGCAGGAAGCGATACACCTCGAGCGCGTGGCTCGCGTTGTGGCGGTTCACCGTGGTCAGGGTGCTGAATTGGATGCCGTAGCGCTTGAGTTGCTGTGTGGCCTCGAACACCTTGTCGAAGGTAGGCTTGCCCTTCTTGGTGGGCCGGTAAAAGTCGTGCAGGGCGCGCGGGCCATCGATGCTCAGGCCGACCAGGAAGGCATTTTCGGCGAGAAAAGCGTACCAATCGTGATCGAGCAGCGTGCCGTTGGTTTGCAGATCGTTGGAGATCCGGCGACCGGGCGGCAAATGCTTGCGTTGCAGTTCGACCACGCGCCGAAAGAACGGCAGGCCCATCAGGGTCGGTTCGCCGCCGTGCCAGGTGAACGCGATTTCTTCCGAATCCTGGCTTTGGATGTAATCGACGATGAAGCGCTCGAGCGCGTCGTCCTTGATGCGGCGGCTCTTTTGGCTGAGCAGCTCCTCTTTGCTGAGGTAGTAGCAATAGGTGCAATCCAGGTTACAGGCCGAGCCCACCGGCTTGATCGTGGCGTGCAGCGAACGTTCGACGCCCGCCGCGCGTTCGCCCGTGCCGGCGTCTAGGTAAGTCTGCACTGCTTCGGGGCTGATCTTGAGGCGCTTGGCAGCGTCTACAATCGGTTCCGCGTACGACATTCAAGCTTCCTTCAATTGCAGACGTAAATGGGCGTTGGTGCGTGCGAATGCCGAGAGTTGCCGAACACTGTCCCGTTCGGCGTGACCGGCTTTCAACGCAGGGCCGAGCAGGCGCTCGGCGAGGCCGGCCTGTGCATCCAGATACTCGGCGCAGCGAGCGCGGCTGATTAGCGCTCGATCGAGCAGGGAGATCAGCACCGGTGCGAGGGACAGGGTCATGAATCCGGCTTCGGGCACGCGCCCCAGCGCCAGCTCTGACGAAAAGAGATCCCGGCTCAGTAGTCCAAATACACGGTCACCCCAGGCGTCGCGCTCTTGTGCGAGGTCGGCGCGCCTTCGCACGAGCGCCGCGCGCGCGTCCTCGTTCACGACGCTCAGCCGTCGTGTTACGAGCTCGAAGCTTGGCTGCTGGCCGCGAGCAATGCAGTCACTGCCGAAATGCTGCGCTTCGGCTTCCCGGCTCGCGAGCACCTCGTGCTGCACGCAGTCCGGCCGCAGCGCATCGAGCGGAACGACGCGGCAAATCGACGGCTTTCGATTCTCGTGCAACGAACAACGCTGCTGCTCGTTCAGCGCTGGACAGCGCTCCGCGAGCCCCAAATCGAACGCACGAGTCGCGAGCAACACGTCGTCGGTGCGCTCACTTCCATGGGGCAAGCGGTGCCAAAGGCGCGCGGCGAGCTGATCGAACTCGCCGCGCAGTGCGGCCTCCGAGAGTGGCGGCCGAGCGATACGCTGAATCGTCAGGCAACCGAAGAACGTGTGCTGATGATGGAGGAGCTCCGGCACCGACATTTGCGGCGGTGAATTGCAGCACTTGCCGCAAGCCGAGCAGTGGTGAGACCACTCGGCTTGCGTGCTGGCCGCGCGCGCAGCGACGAGCTGTTTCAGTAGTAGCCCGCGGGGCGCAGCGGTTCCACGCCGCCCACGCTGGTCATGTAGGTTTGCCAGTGGCCGAACAGCGCGTTCACGACATCGGTATTTTGTGCGGAAACGTCGTTCGTTTCGCCGCGATCTTGCAGGATGTCGAAGAGCTCCCAGTGACCATCGGCCGGGCCGCCTTGAGCCGGCTCGGTCCAGCGTGCCTTCCACTTGCCATCCGAGCTGAAGATGTACGCGCGGCCGTACGATTCATCGCCGAAGGGCGTGGTGTGCGCCGGAGCCGTGGAGCCGGCGAGTGCGGGCAACAGCGATTGGCCGGTGACCGGATACACGTTGCGCCCTTTGTAGACGACCTTGCCTTTGTTCTTGTCGAGGCCGCTCACGGAGTCGATGTCCGCAGGCGCGGGTGTCGTGGGCAGCGCTACCCCGGCGAGCGCCAAGAACGTCGCCGTGTTGTCGGTCACGTGGGTGAAGCTACGGTACGGTGCAGACGAACCGACCTGGCCCGGCAGGTGCACGAACGCGGGCACGCCATAGCCGCCTTCGCCGAAGGAGCCCTTGGTTTGCGCGAACGGTGTCGCGCTCACCTCGGCCCAGCGGAAGCCGTATTGGAGACGTTTGGCCGATTGGGCGTTGTTGTCTTTACCCAGGGTCGCGAACACCGCGGGCGCGGCGTTGGCTTCGTCGGTCGCCTTGGGATCGGCACCCGAGTCGATCGGCCAGCCCTCGGCGCCATTGTCGGACTGGAACATGATGAAGGTGTCGTCGTAGGCGCCGATGTCCTTCAAATGTTGGATCAAGAGACCGATGTTCCAATCCAGATTGGAGACCATGCCCGCGTAGATCTCCATGTAGCGAGCTTGCGACTTCTTCTCCAAGTCACTCAGGCTGGCCCAGCCCTTGTTGATGTAACCCTGGCCGTAGTCGACATAAGTGCTGGATTGCGGGTGCACGGCGCTGATGTAGTTCGCGCCGGCCTTGCCGTTGAGAGCGCTGCCCGCGGGTCGGCTGCCATCAGGATTGGGGAGCACCTCGGGCAACACGGGGTGCGGCGTCCACGAGTAGGGGATGATGCCCAAGCTCTGTAGCCGCGCGATGCGCGCGTCGCGGATCGCGTCGTAGCCCGCGTCGTAGCGGCCGCGGTATTTGCTGAGCCACGGCTCCGGCACCTGCAGCGGCCAATGCGGCGATGTGTACGCCGCGTACGCGAAGAAGGGCTTACCGTCGTCCTTGTTCGAATCGATGTATTTGATCAGCTGCTGCGTGTAAAAATCGGTCGAGTAGTACACGGCGGGCGTGCCCCCGGTGCCGCCCGGTTGACCCGGCTGCCCGGGTTGCACGTACACGCCGTCTTCGGTGTAGTTCTTGGAACCAGCCGCCTCGTGCGCGAAGTGATTGCTCGCCGCGCCCCCGAGCAAGGTGTAGCTGCGTTCGAAGCCCCACTGATCCGCGGTCTTGCCCGATGTCGCGGTGACCGCGCCGGGAGCGCCCGAACCGATGTGCCACTTGCCGGCGATGTACGTGTGGTACCCGGCATCCTTGAGCAACTCGGCCAACGACAGCGAGCGGTCGTTCAGGAAGCCCTCGTAGCCGGGCAAGCCTTTGCGCTCGTCGTTGGGCGCGCCCATCGTGCCCTCACCCACGAGGTGATGATCAGTGCCGGAGATCAGCATCGAGCGGGTGATCGCGCTGACCGTGCCCGCATGGTGATTGGTCAAGATGCGGCCGTTCGAGATCAGTTCATCCAGGTTCGGCGTATCGATCTCGCCCCCGAGCGCGTGGATGTCCGAGTAGCCGAGGTCGTCGGCCATCAAGTACAGGATGTTGGGCTGCCGCACGCGCCACTCGTACGTGCTGACCGGTCCCGGATCTTGGCCGGCGAGGTTGGCTTTGACCGAAAACTTATGGTCGGCGCGGGTCAGGTCCGAGACCGTGACCGGGCTCTTGCACGCGGCATAAGCGGCGTCGTCGAGGCTGCATTGATAGCTGCAGGTTCCCGCCGAGCAGCCGAACGAGAAGCTGGCGCTGGTCGCGCTCGTTACCGACTTCGGTTGACTGACGAACAGCGCGACGGGACCGGGGATCGGCGCATCTTTGCCGTCGCTCCCGTTGCTCCCGTTGCTCCCGTCGGTGCCGTTGCTACCGTTTACGCCGTCTTTACCATCGGCGCCGTCTTTACCATCGGCTCCGTCCTTGCCATCGACGCCATCTTTCCCATCGACGCCATCTTTCCCATCGACGCCGTCTTTCCCGTCAACGCCGTCTTTGCCATCACGGGCAGTGCTGCCCGCGAGACCAATGCCGCCTGCCCCCGCGCCTGACGAGCCGGCTGCGCCATCGGTACTGGATTTGCTATCACTGCAGCCTGTCAGCACCGCGCCGACGAGGACGGTGCAGGCAACGGTGGACCGAGAAACCATCGAGTACTTGCTCACGCGCTTTATATTCCTTGGTTGAAGGCGCGCGGACCGTATCGGTCGCGCGTCCACCAAGCAAGACAAAGCTGCTAGCGACGCATGTCGAAATACGACAGCAATTATGGGGAATATTCCCTATCTGCGGGATAGGGAATAGGCAGGATGGCGTCGTGAGAGATCGATCTCTACTTTAAAAGCGCGCACAGAGCGCACTGGCGCGGGCGCTCGTTAACGCGCCTTTGACCCTGACAGCTTGAGTTCCAAATCAGCAATGCCGAGTTCGGAGCCAACCTCGTAGAAGCGTTCGCTGGCTTCGAACGCGCGCAGCTGGCCCGCCTTGGCAAGCTGGTGCTGAAGGACATCCAGACCGAAAGCAACTTGCTCGGGTTGGGCTGCGATCACGGAGCGGCGCAGAGCGATGGCGCCGTAATCGATGTGAGTCAGGGCGCTGTCTTGCACGCCTTTTTCGTAGCGCAGCACCAGCCCTCGGCCGATCGCGCAATTGCTGGCGTCCCAGGCGCCGTGGTTTTCGAACACGCTCATCGTGCCGAGTGCTTCCGAGTGGGCTTGTAGATCACGCAGCGGCGCTGCGTAGTCGAACGGCAGGTAGCTGTCGCCATAGGTCACGAGAAAGCTATCGGCGAGCAGATCGCGACTGAGTGCTTGCCGGATCGCGCCGCCCGTGCCGAGCAAGCGCTCGCCGTCTTTCGAATACGTGACCTCCAGCCCAAAGGCCTCCCCGGTGCCCAGGAAATCGATGATCTGTTCACCGTAGTGACCGATACACAGCACGAGCTGCCGATAGCCGTTTTTCGCCAGGGCCTCTGCGAGCCAGGCCAAGAACGGGCGGCCTGCGATCGGAATCAGCGCTTTGGGCAGATCGCGGGTTCGAGCGCCGAGCCGCGTGCCTAGGCCCCCGGCCAGAATGACGGCCTGCATCAGCGTGCCTCTCGCGTGGCGGAGGGGAGCGGGGCTCGAGGGTTCGAAATCGAAAACATTGCGTTCGGTACGAACAATTGTGGGCTCGCTGCTAGTTGGGCGCGCTTTCGCGCGTTTTCTGGGGGTAGGTTAAGTCGCTTCACGGCGTTGGAGGAGTCGAAATTTCGTGCGCCATCCGGCACGAATGTAGGCAAGCTTTGCGCCCCCAAATGCCCTAGCTTTCGGCGTTTTTGCAAGGTGTTCGCGGGCGGGCTCGGGAATGCTGTGGCCCAGCAAGCCAGAGCTGCTATATCGCCGAACCTCGGCCGCCTTGTCGGTGGTTAAAATGGGTGAGAACGGCGCGATGGAATCGATAAAGCTATTTTCAGACGGTGCGGATCTAGCGTCATTGCTCGAGATGGCGAAAAATCCTCGAATCTCAGGGTTCACGACCAACCCGACCTTGATGCGGAAAGCCGGCATCACGGACTACGAGGCGTTTGCCCATCAGGTCCTGGCGGAGATCAAGGATCGGCCCATTTCGTTCGAGGTCTTCGCCGACGAGTTCGGCGAGATGGCCACGCAAGCCAAGAAGATCGCGGCTTGGGGCAAGAACGTGTACGTCAAAGTGCCGATCACCAACACCCGCGGTGAATCCTCGGTCGAGCTGGTGCGTGACTTGTCGGTCAATGGCCGTGTGCAGTTGAACGTGACTGCGCTCTGCACGTTGGAGCAAGTGCATCACACGACGCAGGCGCTGCGCGGCGGCGCACCCGCGGTGGTCTCGGTGTTCGCCGGCCGCATCGCCGACACCGGCCGCGATCCGGTCGCGCTGATGAAGGCGGCGCGCGCGATCTGTGACGCCTCGGGCGCCACTGCCGAGCTGCTCTGGGCCAGCCCACGCGAGCTCTTGAACATCGTGCAAGCCGAGCAGGCCGGCGCGCACATCATCACCGTGCCGCCAGACATGCTCAAGAAGATGGCCTTGTTCGGCAAGAGCTTGGCTGAGTACAGCCTCGAAACGGTGCGCATGTTTCACACGGACGCGACCGCCGCGGGTTTCAAGCTATGAGCACCAGCGCATTCACGGCAGAGTTTCTCAAAGAGAGCGGCCAACTGATCGCCGCTTTGGACGGCTCGGTCATCGATCGCGTGGCGGACGGCCTGGGCGCCGTTCGCGACGGCGGAGGCCGATTGTTCATCTTGGGCGTGGGTGGCTCGGCGGGTCACGCCAGCCACGCGGTCAATGATTTCCGAAAAATCTGCGCGTTCGAAGCTTACGCCCCCACCGACAACGTCTCCGAGCTGACCGCTCGCATCAACGACGAAGGTTGGGACACGAGCTTCTCGGAGTGGCTCAAAGGCTCACGTATCTCCGCCGCTGACGCGGTGCTCGTGTTCTCGGTCGGCGGCGGCAACCGAGAGAAGAACGTGTCGGTGAACTTGGTGCGTGCGCTCGAGCACGCCCAAGCGGTCAAGGCGCGGATCTTCGGCATCGTCGGCAAAGACGGCGGGTTTACCGGCCAAGTCGCCGACGCCTGCGTGATCATTCCGACCGCATCGCCGGACCGCATCACTCCTCACACCGAGGGGCTGTGCGCCGTGGTTTGGCACTTGATCGTCAGCCACCCGTCCTTGAAGCGCGTCGCAACGAAGTGGGAATCGACCAAGTGAATTCAGCGTGGATCAATACGATCAAAGATACTCGTTTCTTCATCGTGGGCGGCGCAGGCTTCATCGGCGCGCACTTCGTCGATTACCTGCTGGGTGAGGGCGGCGCGAGTCAGGTCACGATTTACGACAATTTCTCGTCCGGGCGAGAGTGGCACGTCGCCAAGCACGCGACCGATCCACGCTTTCGCATCGCGCGGGGCAACGTCGAAGATCTGCCGACCTTGCGGCAGGCGATGGAAGGCCACCAAGTGGTCATCCACTTGGCGTCGAACCCGGACATCGCGAAAGCGGCAACCGAGCCGGACGTGGACTTTTACCAGGGCACCGCGCTGACCAACTCCGTGGTCGAGGCCATGCGCACGACCAGCGCCAAGCGCATCTTGTATGCGTCGGGCAGCGGCGTTTATGGGGATTTCGGCCAGAAGGAGATCCCCGAAGATCAGGGCTCGCTGCTGCCGATCTCCACCTATGGCGCGAGCAAGCTCGCGGGTGAAGCGCTGATCGCCAGCTACTCGTTCATGTTCGGCCTGTCCGGCTGCGCATTCCGTTTCGGCAACGTGGTCGGCCCGCGCCAAACGCACGGCGTCGGCTTCGACTTTGCGCGCCGCCTGCTCGACGACCCGTCGCAGTTGCGCATCTTGGGCGATGGCTCGCAGAGCAAATCCTACGTGCACATCTCGGACATCATGGCCGCCGTATTGCGCGCCCACACCGAGACGCAGACCGCGTACCAGGTGTACAACGTGGCGACGGGCGACACGATCACCGTGAAAGAAATCGCCGAGCTCGCCGTCGAGTGCGTCGGGCTCGCACCGGGCGCCGTACGCTTCGACTACACCGGCGGCGATCGCGGCTGGAAAGGCGACGTGCCCGTCGTTCGGCTGGACACCAACCGCATCCGCAGCACCGGCTGGACGTGCAAGAACACGTCTCGTCAGGCGCTCCAGAAGGCGATCTTGGCGATGCTGCCGGACATGAAAGCGGGGCGGATGTGAACGCCGTCGTCCGCTCGTCAGTTCCTCCGGTCGAGATCGACCCCGAGGTGACCCTCCTGCTGCCCGAGCAGGACATCGCCGATCCCGAATTTTCGATCGTCATCCCCTCGCTCAACGAAGAGCTGACGATGGCGGACTTCGTGACTTGGTGCCGGGAAGGTCTGCAGAAAGCCGGCGTGCGCGGCGAAATCCTGATCATCGACAGCGGCAACGATCGCGCTGGCGAAATCGCCCTCGAGCACGGGGCGCGGGTCTTGAAGACGCCGAAGCGCGGCCTGGGCCGGGCTTATCAAGACGCGCTGCCGCACATTCGCGGCAAATTCATCCTGATGGGTGATTGTGACTGCACCTACGATTTTCGCGAGCTCGAGCCGTTCGTAAAAGAGTTCCACGCGGGCGCGGAGTTCGTGATGGGCTCGCGCTTCCGCGGCTACATCGAGCCCGGCTCGATGCCGCCCTTGCATCGCTACTTCGGTACGCCCGGGACGACCTGGATCTTGAACGTGATCTTCTCCAGTCACTTCTCGGACATTCATTGCGGCATGCGCGGCATCAGCAAGGCCGCGTTCATCCGCATGGATCTGCAGTCGCAGTCCTGGCAATACGCGTCCGAAATGGTGCTCAAATCCGTGCACATGCGCCTGCGCACGGCAGAGGTCCCGATTCGCTTCTTGAAGGATCGCGACGGCCGCTTGAGCCATCACAAGCGCTCGGGTTGGTTTTCTCCTTGGCACGCAGCCTGGATCAACCTGCAGGCGATGTTCGTGTACGGGGCGGACTTCTTCTTGTTCAAGCCAGGCCTGTTCCTGTTCGCGCTCGGCTCGTGCCTGACCTTTCCGCTCTCGTTCGGGCCGATCACGATCGGACCGATCACGTTCTCCCTGTATTGGATGCTGCTCGGTGTTTCGCTCGCGTTGCTCGGCCTGCAGTGTGTGTACATGGGCGTCCTGGCCAAGGTGTTCTTCGACTACTCGGGTGACGTGAAGGCCAAATGGTTCCGGCGCTTCAGCTACACGCGCGCGGTTGCCGTGAGCGGCGGCTTGTTCGCCGTGGGCCTGGCTCTGGCCGTGAGCTTGACCGTGACCTATTTCCAGAATCACTTCTCGCTGGCCGCCACCACGAACAACCTGGGCATCACCGGCCTACTGTTGATGATCATCGGCTTCATGACCTTCACGTTCACCCTGATCTTGCACTCGACGGCCGTCGCGGTCCGCAAGCGCTGAACGACACACTCCCCCGAAAGAAATCCCGATGATCGTTTCACGTGCTCCGGTGCGTTTTTCCCTCGGCGGTGGCGGCACTGATTTGCCGAGCTACTCGTCTACACACGGCGGCTTCTTGGTCGCCGCCGCGATCGACAAGTACATCTACGTCAGCGCGAACCGACGCTTCTACGACAGCATCCGGCTGGCGTATTCCAAGACGGAAACCGTCGATTCGATCGATCAGATCGATCATCGCATCTTCCGCGAAGCGCTGCGTTTTTCGGGCATCAACCAAGGTATCGAGCTCTCCAGCACGGCGGATTGCCCGCCCAACTCCGGCCTCGGCTCGTCCAGCACCTTCACGGTGGCGTTGCTCAACGCTTTGCACACGTACAAGCACGAGTACGTGTCGAGCCAGCAGTTGGCCGAAGAAGCGTGCAAGATCGAGATCGACGTCCTGAAGCAGCCGATCGGCAAGCAGGATCAGTACATCGCCGCGTATGGCGGCGTAACCGCCTTCACCTTCAATACCGACGGCAGCGTCGAGGTCGAGCGCGTGCCCGCGCGGCCGGAGGTGCTGGCCGAGCTCGAGTCGAACTTGCTCATTTTCTACTCCGGGGTCGAGCGCGAAGCGGCCTCGGTGCTGTCCAAGCAGGGCCAGAACATCCAATCCAATACGGACAGCGCGGTCGAGCGCATGCACCGGATCAAGGAGCTCGGCTACGAGACTCGCCGCATCCTGATCCGCGGCAACATCGACAGCTACGGCGAGCTCTTACACGAGCATTGGACCAACAAGCGCAAGCTTGCCTCCAATATGTCCGACCCGACGATCGACGAGCACTACGAGGCAGCACGCGCGGCGGGAGCCATCGGCGGCAAGTTGATGGGGGCCGGCGGCGGCGGCTTCTTCATGTTCTACACCGCGCCTGCCGAGCGTCGACGCGTGTACGCGGCCTTGATCGCGCGCGGCCTGCGCCCATTGCCGTTTCGGTTCGACACCGGCGGCGCGCGCATCGTCGCCAACCTTCGCCAGCTGTAAGCGCCCGAGCAGCGCGCGCCACTCGGGCTTCGGGGGGCGCGCGCTTAAGGTAAGATCCGTACCCGCGAAAGGTGCAGGAACTCTTTGCGTGCGACGTAGATCTTCACCCAGCGCGCTCGTTCGCTGGGGAAGTCAGCGCGCCAAGTAGTGAACTCACCTTCGTGTTTGGCGACCGTCTTCCACGACTTTTGGTCGGAGCTGACTTGCACGACCAGCGGCGTGGCGCGCTCGAAGCAGCAATCGAGGCGGTTGTCGATCACGACCGCGGACACCGCCTGCTCGGAGTGCAGATCGAACACCACCGAGGGCTGCGCGTCTTCCAGCGTGTGGAAGAAGAAATTGGGGCACTCTTCACACGACTGGGCGGGGGATTTGCAGGCGCACTCGGGGTAGAGCGAGCTTGCCGTCCAAGAGGCGGAAGGCGCTAGATCGCGAGTCAGATCGTGGCGAGCCTTTATCGATTTGCCGACGAGGCCGAGCCCCAGCAACAGCACCGCGACCAGCAACACGGCCTGCGCTCGCGCGACCCAGACCCGCTCTTGAGCGCGCTGTGCAACGGCGAGAGGCGCGATCAGCCGCGCCGCGAAGGCATGCAGACGCTTGGCGGTGGCAGCTTGGCGCTCAGGGCTGAGCTCCGCGAAATCAGCGAAGGATTTGTCGAGCTCATCTCGCACGCGTTGCGCCGGTTCGGAACCTTCGGCCGCGCGGTCGAGGACCTCGGGCGGGGTCTCCGACCAGAGCGTGGGCAGAGCGGTCAATACGGGCGCGGCAGGGCTGTCTGCGGCGGGGCTTTGGGCGCCTGCCAGCGAGTGCTCTCGCAACGCTGAAAGTGCCCAATAAGTAGCCTCACGCGCGAGCTCGCAGCCCACCGCGTCGCCACCCGGGAAGGGCAGCGCGTCGCTCGGGCGAAAGGCGCGCTCGGCGAGCACGTTCGCCAACTGGGCACGGCCAACGAGAACCGAGCAGCGATCGGAGAGCGGAGGAAGGCTGGTGTCGCGCTCTTGGCCGCGCCAAACCAAGCGCAGCCAAGCCCTGGGCGAGAGTGGTTGCCACTGGCGTGCCATGCGACTACTTCACCCGTGGCACGTGGGCGCCACCGAGGGCAAGGGCTGTGATGTCACCGCGCGCCCAACCGTTCTCGAACTTGCTTTCCAAGACTTCCCGAATAGACACTAAACTACGCTCATCAATGGATCAAGCGTCCGCTTCCGTTACTCACAGGCGAAGGTTGCTCGACTTCTTCGTCGCGCCACCGGCTGGCGGAAGGCTCGCGGCGCGCATTGCGCATCTGAAGTCACGCTGGTGGCTCGCACTCGTAGTCTTGGTCGCGTGCGGCATCTACCTGTTCGTCGTCTCCGCGGGCGGCCTGAGCAATTGGCCCGTATACGGCACGTATCTCGATCTGCAGGCGGATGCGTTTCGCGCTGGTCACTTGTATCTGGGGCTCAAGCCCGCTCCTGAGCTGCTGCGCGCGGCCAATCCTCACGACCGCTCCCTGATCCGCTTTTGGGCGCTCGACCTGAGCTATTTTCAGGGCAAATATTACTGCTATTGGGGACCCATCCCGCCGCTGTTTCAAGCCGTCGGCAAGGCGCTCCTGGGCATCACACGCGGCATTGGCGACGCGTACATCGGCTTGTTCTCGGCCTGCTTGATCGGCTTGGGTGGCGGGCTGCTGATCGAGCGCTTGGGGCGGCGTTTGTTCCCCGCCGTGCCGCGCGTCATGCTCATTTTTTGCATTCTCGCGTTCGCCTGCGCCAATCCACTGCTGCACGACGTCGCGACCGCCGGCACCTATATCTCGGCGATCCTGGCGGGTCAGGCTTTCCTCGTGCTGGGCGTGGTGTTCGCGTTCGACGCAGTCTGGCACGCAGGCACCGACTCCGCGCGGCGCTATCAGCTCTGGCTGGCGGGTTTGTGCTGGGGCCTTGCCCTCGCGTCGCGCATCACCGTTTTGCCGACGATCGCTTTCTTGATTGGTGTCACGGCGCTGGCCGTGGGCTGGACGAGCGAGCGGCGCTGGTTCCATACGTTCATCAACTCGTTGTGGCTGGGCTTGCCGGTGGCCTTCTTTGGCGTCGGCTTGCTCGTCTACAATCAGCTGAGGTTTGGTGACCCGCTCCAGTTCGGGTTGTACCTGCAGCTATCGGGTTACCCGCCGATGCGCTTCGAGCGCCGCTATTGGCTGCCCAATCTGTACACCTATGCTCTGCGCCCCTGGGGCAGCTCGTGTCAGTTCCCCTACCTGTATCAGGTGTGGTGGAACAAATTGAGCGCGCCTTTCCCCGAGGGTTTCCCGATCCCCGGCGAGTACAACACCGATGAACCGGTCGTTGGCTGGCTGCGTACCTCGCCGCTCACTTGGTGCATCGGGCTGGCCTTCTGGCTCCTGCCGCGTCCTTTCTCGCTGAAGCTTCGCCACGGCCGCGTGTACCTGTGGTGTCTCGCGGCGTTCGCCGCCATGGCCAGCCTCACCGGCATGACCGCGATCGGCGTCTACGCCACGACCATGCGTTACCTGACGGACGTCATGCCCGGCCTCATTCTGCTGGGCATATTGGGCGCGTTCGCGCTCCGGACGCACCGCTTCGGCCTGCTGGCTCCCAAGCTCACGACCACCGTGATCGCGCTGCTCGCGACCGTTACGATCGTGATGGGCTGCATCTTCGGCTACCAGGGCTACAACGGGCACTTCCACAAGTACAACCCCGCGCTCGATGCCTCGTTGGTCAACGCGTTCTCGGTCTGCGGCGACAAGAAACCCGAGCTGCCGCGCTTCTGGCCCTGAACGGGGAAGCCAAAACGCGCCGGCGAGGTTCACGCTCGCGCCACGCGGGTAGGCATTGGCCAACAGTCGATGCGACGCGGTCACGGGACCGGGCGAGCGCGCGATTCGCCACCCCTTCGCGCACCGCCAGCTCGAGAGCTATCGGCTGGGTTACAAGTGAATGGCTCTTGTTGGCCAGCTTGGCGCGGCAGACACTTTGATTCTCGAAGATCGAGTTTGAATTCGAACTCGATTTTCTAACTGTGAAGGCACTCTTGGCGAAAGGCTTGGGGCTATATTCTGAAGCGAACGGCATTGATTTTAGGGCCGGCTCGAGTTCCGGCAACCCTGCGCAGACGCGAGGTGCGCGGCTGTGCAGCAAGCGGACTTGCCCGGCTTCCTCGAGAACGCCTAGCGCTCACGGTGTGTCGGTTCGAGTCGTTCGTGTTATCACGCCGCCATGTCTGAGTCGCTCGCGGCGCGGTTAGAAGCGACGGTTCGCCGTCTGTCCAGCGACATCGGCGAACGCCATTTCCGCCGCGCGCACGCGCTCGACGAAGCACTGAGCTTCATCCGTGAAGAGCTGGGCCGTTCGCAGGTTGCAGCGATCGACCACCCCTTCGAAGTGTCGGGCAGGCGATTCACCAACGTCGAAGTGATCGTTCCAGCCCGATCGGGTGCGATCGAACAGGGTTGCATCGTAGTTGGCGCTCACTACGACACGGTCCCCGGTACGCCGGGCGCCGACGACAACGCGACCGGCGTGGCGGCCTTGCTCGAGCTCGCCCGACAACTCGGTGGAGAGCGCTTCGAGCGCAATTTGCGCCTCGTATTCTTCCCCAACGAAGAGCCTCCGTTCTTCCCCGACGCAGGCATGGGCAGCGCCGCCTACGCGGCGGAGCTGCGACGCGCTGCCGTCGACGTGCACACCATGATTTCCCTAGAGATGCTCGGCTACTACAGCGATCGACCGGGCAGTCAGCGATATCCTCCAGGGCTTTCGTTCGTGTACCCGAACCGAGGCAATTTCATCGGCTTCGTGAGCAACTTGGGCTCGCGGAAGCAGCTGCGCGAGCTGAAGCAAGCGTTCACCGCCAGCAGCGACTTTCCGTGTGAGAGCTTGGCGGCTCCCGAGTGGACTGTGGTCGTGGGCCTGAGCGATCACAGCTCGTTCTGGAAACAAGGCTACCCAGGGTTGATGGTGACGGACACCGCGTTCATGCGAAATCCGCACTATCACCAGGCGAGCGATACGGCCGACACGCTAGACTTCGAGCGCTTCGCCAAGGTCACCGAAGGACTCGTGGGAGCGGTGAAGCGCCTGGCCTCGGCTGTGCCGTAGCTCCCACATCTGTCCGCGACTTCATCGCAGCTTTTCTGCCGCCTGCTCGGCTTTGGCGGCGCCGATCGCGGTTTTCACGTGTCGCCGTTCTTCGGGTGGTGGGAGCACTGCGTTGAGCCCGAGCGATTGCAACCAAAGCTCTCGGCACCAGCCCTTGGTGTGATACAGGTGCTCGTCTTCCTGATCCTCGATTGCGTCGTACGCTTCGCGCAGGGCCTCGGCAGCCTTGCCCGAAAGGTGCTCGGCGCACTTTCCGAGCAGCTCCCAATCGCTGTGATCTTTGGTCTCGGCCAACACAACGCATTCACAAGCCACGAGCTCAGCCGCCGCCGGTTCACCTGCGGCCGAAGCCATTTGCATGGCTTCGACCAGTGCTCGGCCATTGTGTCGAACGACTTTCCGACCCGGCGTTTCTTGCTCTGGGTCGACCTCGAACGCCGCGCATACGGTTTCTAAAATCGTGGCGTGAGTCCTGGTTTCAGCGAGATATTTGGTCCACTCCTTCTTCAATTCCTCGTTTACTGCGCAACCGATCGCTGTCTCATAGATAGCCACCCCGCCGCGCTCGTGCTCGAGCGACTGTAAGATGAGTTCAATCACTTGTTTTTGCTTCACTGGCTTCTCTCTTTTCGATTTGCGTGGTGGGCGGGGTGTAAGCTTCACACTTCGGGCGGGTCCATCTCCCGAGCGTGATGGCGATGTAGAGCAATCGCCTTCACGAAATGGGGCAGCGCGTCGGCGGCGTATTCGTATTCGAGCAACAAGCCGGGGTCGGGATCACCGGACGGCAGCGTTGCAGGCACGCCCGCGTTTTCAACTAAAGCGGCGCCCTCGTTCAACGCCAGAATCGGCTTCGCGTGACGGTATTGATCTTTGATGAACTCCGCTGCGTGACCCACGTTGCCCAGCACGGTGATCGCTTCTTTGCCGCCCGGTATCGCCAGTGCGTCGAACAACACTGAGGGCATTGCCTCGAGGCTGATTTCGGACTCCAACGTGTCCCCCTGCTTGGTTTGGACACTGCCGAGACGTGGGCCAATGTAACGCGGCACCGCACCGAGCGCGCTCAACCCACCGTGGATGGCTCGAGCCGCCTCACCGTCCACACCATTGGCGATCAGGATCGCGATTCGGCGAGTCTGAATGCTCCCATTGCCGGGACGCGCGAAGAGCGAAAGCGCGGGCGACGAGTCCACCTCCGGCTCGACGGGCGTTTTGCTCGCCTTCGGCATCGGTTTCGGCATCGGAATTCCGAGCTCGCTGGCCAGCGTTTCGGCAAGCTCCGTGTCCACGTTGGCTAGCATCGAAACGACGCGCTCCCGAATGGCCGGGGTTTGCACGCGAGTCAGCTCGAAGCGGAAGCCGCGCCGAATATGTGCCTTTTCGACGGGTGTTTGGCTGTTGTAGAAGAGCGCGGCCTGGGCGTAGTGCTCGGAAAATTTTTCCGGCGAAGCGCGTACTTTTTCCTCGTTCACGGGCTCGCGGAAGGACGTGAAGCCCGCCGAGCCGGCTTGAAACGGGCAACCACCCGCCAGTGAATTGGGCTCGTAGGCAACGCGGCCGCGATTGATGGCTTGGCGGTGCATACCGTCGCGCTGATTGTTGTGGGCTTGCGCGATCGGCGCGTTGATCGCGATCTCGTGGAAGTTAGGACCGCCCAAGCGGGAAATCTGTGTGTCTTGATAGGAGTGAATGCGGCCGGCCAAGAGCGGGTCGCTACTGAAGTCCAAGCCCGGCACGATGTGCGCGGTGCAGAAGGCAACCTGCTCCGTTTCGGCGAAGAAGTTGTCGGGGTTTCGATTGAGCACCAACTTGCCGACCGGAGTCAGCGGGATCAGCTCCTCAGGCACCAGCTTGGTCGCATCGAGCACATCGAAGCTAAACTCCGCGGCTTGCTGTTCCGAAAACAACTGCAAGCTGAGCTCCCACTCTGGATAAGCGCCCGCCTCGATCGCCTCCCACAAGTCACGGCGATGAAAATCCGGGTCGGCTCCCGCTATTTTCACGGCTTCATCCCAATCCAGCGAGTGCGTGCCGAGCACGGGGGACCAGTGAAACTTGACGAAGGTCGACTCGCCCTGCTCGTTGATTAGCCGAAACGTGTGCACGCCAAAGCCTTGCATCATGCGATAGCTGCGCGGCAGCGCCCGGTCCGACATGACCCACATCAACATATGGGTCGACTCGGGCATCAAAGATGCGAAATCCCAGAAAGTGTCGTGCGCCGTGGCGGCTTGCGGCATACCGAAGTGCGGTTCGGGCTTCGCCGCATGGACCAAATCCGGGAATTTGATCGCGTCTTGAATGAAGAATACGGGGATGTTGTTGCCGACGAGGTCCCAATTGCCCTCGTCCGTGTAGAACTTGATCGCGAAGCCGCGCACGTCGCGCGCCGTGTCGGCCGAACCGCGTTCACCGACTACGGTCGAAAAGCGAACGAAGATCGGCGTCTGCTTGCCCGCTTCCGCAAACAGGGACATACGCGTCACTTTCTCCATTGACTCGTAGCACTCGAAGTAGCCGTGAGCCGCCGACCCGCGCGCGTGCACGATGCGCTCCGGAATGCGCTCGTGATCGAAGTGGGTGATCTTCTCGCGTAGGATGAAGTCTTCGAGCAGCGCGGGGCCGCGCTTGCCCGCCTTCAACGAGTGCTGATTGTCCGCCACCGGCACGCCAAGATTCGTCGTCAATACCCGGCCAGTCGAGTCGGTACGCACACGATCGAGCGGAAGATTCCCTGGATTGACGCCTAAGTTCGGCTCGCCCGTACCAGTTTTGGGTGACGCGGTCTCTTCGGTGAGCGTGCTGCCCGTCGCTCGAAAATCTGGCGGCTCCACAATTGTTCCGGGCTGTGGCTCGAGCGCGGCCTCACCGTATTCGTTCGGTTTGTTCGGGTTGAACGGAACCGCCGCAGCGAGGGCCTGCGTCGCCTCCATCTTCACCACGAGCTCATCGCCAGCGGCAGCGGCGTCGTCGCTTTGACTCGGACCGCCCACCGTCGAATGTGCACTGGACGTGCTGCCTGATCCTGATTGCTTGGGTGTCGAGGCGTTGCTCGGTGATTTGGCAGCCGGCTTCTTTGTGGCCATGAATTCTCCGTGCTCGCGACGGCGACGTTGCGAACGAATTGAGGAAGGCGTCGAGTCGACGCGCGACCACAGTCGCAAGGTCCATGCCGTTCATGTGCACGCGCTGGGTGGCGCACGGCCATGTCGAGGAGAGCCCCATCCGCGGAGGATCTCCCGCGGCGAGAAATTCGACGTGCAAATTTTCACGAAGAGCGCCGGTGCAATATGCCGCCACGCGCGGGCATGTCCCAACGCAGAAGCTTCGCGCTCTATGATCAGGACTTGCGCTTCGTCGACCGCTTGCGCGCTTGCGGCAACGGCTCAGTGCGCACTGGCCCTAAGAGGCGTTGAAGTTGGCTTTCCGCTGCGGCGCCCACTGACCCCGTGCGCTCGTAGCGACGGTTACACGAAGGGCAGCTGAAGATGGAACCGGGTGCTGCAGAACGCTCCAAATGGGCAGGATTGTGACAGTTGGAGCAGGCTCGTCCGGGATAGTCGAGGCTCATTCGCCGGATTTAGATCAATTGCATCCGGTGTCAACACTCCCACGAGGCGCACAGTTCGGAAATATCTACACACCGGCACACGACTAGTCGTGCAAGCGTTGGTCGGTTCCGGCGATTCGTACGTGCAGAAGCACGGCCGCGATGCGTTCTACCGTCGCGTACGCGGGCCGCTGAAGCTCGTCGGAAAAGATGTCCGGATCGACCTCTTCATATGAATGACGGACACCTCGCCGCGCAAGCTCCCCGCGAGCGGCAGCCAAAAAAGTGTCTTCACCATCCACGATCGCGGCGCCAGTGTACAGGAGCAAGCGGCCTCCCTTGGGCATGCTGCGCAAGCGATCGATCGATTCGCGAATGATGCGCAGCGCCGGCCGCTCGCCGTAAGCGCCACCCCCGTCTCGGTACGTGCGCTGAGCGTCATCGCGTAAGAAGGGAGGGTTGGCGATTACCAAGTCGAACTCCCCACGCACGCCGGCCAAAACGTCGCTGTGCAGCGTTTCGGCGCGGACCGAAGCCAATTCTGCGTTGGCTGCTGCCATCCGCAAGGCGTCCGGATTGATGTCTGCCAATACTACGGGACGGGCACTCAACCCGGCTTTCGCGAGTGCTATCCCGCCCACCCCACTGCCGCAGCCGACATCGACGATGCGCTCGGCAAGGGATGCGTGCGCCTGAATGGCACGGACGAAGCGGTAACTATCCGGCCCGAAGAACACCGCGTCTTGGTCGACCGTGGGGTACGCCGAGTGCGCAAACATGAGCCCCGCGAGAGTCGAGAACCGCACTCGGGGCCGCCAGAGCAGGCTACCGGCGATTGGGCGGCAAGCGCCCGCCCGGCACATCGCTTCGAATACCTGTCTCGGCAACACGCTGGGCTCGAAGTCTCGACTCCAGCCGAACACGTCTTGAATCGTGCGACTGATTCGATTGTCAGTTCTCCCGTTGATCAGCGAATGCGTGCTCGGGGTGACGGTCGTGAAACGATAATTCAGCGTGGTCAGCAGCCAACCAAGCGTCACCAGCGCCTCGCGTTCGAAGCCTGGTTCGTCGTTGATCGCAGCGAGGTTCACGGTCATGCGTTCAGTCTGACGTGTGCAAGGGCGCGAGCCAGGCTGACGGGCGAAATCGGTCATGCATTTGGGTCACACGCTTGCACGCCCCAGGATGCAGCGAACCGCGTCGCGAACCCGCACGATGCGGGCGGCGTCGTCGATGGTGATGTTGATGTCGAAGGCCGCTTCCAACGTCAAGGTCAGGTACTCGATGTCCGCCGGTTCGATGCCGAGGTCGTCGACCAACGCCGAGTCGAACTCGACATGCTGGCTTGCGATCCCGAATTTCTCCCCAAGGAGCGACCGTACCTTCAAGAAGATGGTTTGCTCGACGATGCGCTCGTAGTCGACGTGCGATTGAGACATGGGCTGATCAGATACGGAAATTGACCGCGTGGCCCCAGGATGCAGAGAGCATGCCCTCGGGCGCGTGAAATCACCCGCCCTGCTTGCCGGGCTTAGACAGCAAGGTCGATAGCCACGAGCAACCAGCCGCGCAGTGAGGCGATGCAAAGCCGGCAGGGGAGGCGAGCTGCTACAGCGCGCCCTCCCTCGCCGTTCACACTACGGCTTCAGCACGACCTTGATGCAGCCGTCTTCTTTGTCGCGGAAGGTCTTGTAGGCTGCCGGCGCTTGTTCGAGCGGGACGCGATGAGTGATCACGAACGAAGGGTCGATCTGGCCTGCCTCGATGCGTTCGAGCAGCGGACGCATGTAGCGATGCATGTGCGTTTGCCCGGTTTTCATGGTCAAACCCTTGTTCATCAACGCGCCCATCGGGAACTTGTCGGGAAAGCCGACGTACACGCCTGGGACTGAAACGGTGCCGGCTTTTCTACAGCAATAGATCGCTTGCCGAAGTGAGTGCGGGCGGTCCGTGGTGAGCTTTACCGCAGCCTTGATCCTGTCGACCACCGCGTCGACGCTGCCGGTGCCGTGTGCTTCCGCGCCCACTGCGTCGATGCAGCGGTCCGGCCCACGGCCACTCGTCATTTCTTGCAACGTTTCGTACACGTCTTGCTTCAAGAAGTCGATCGTCTCCGCCTTGCCTTGAGTGCGCGCCATCGCCAAACGTTCTTCAACACAATCGATGGCGATCACGCGACCTGCGCCGAACATCCACGCGCTCTGGATGCAAAACTGGCCTACAGGGCCACAACCCCAGATGGCCACCGTGTCGCCGGCTTCGATGTCGGCGTTTTCGGCTGCCATGTAGCCGGTGGGAAAGATGTCCGACAGAAACAACACCTGCTCATCCGAGAGGTCGGACTCGATCTTCAAACAGCCCACGTCCGCATGCGGCACGCGCAGGTATTCGGCTTGTCCACCGGGATAGCCGCCCGTGAGGTGTGAGTAGCCGAATAGCCCAGCCGGCGAATGCCCCATCATTTTGGCGGCCATTGCCGCGTTCGGGTTGGTCGTGTCACACGCCGCCCACAGCCCTTTCTTGCAAAAGAAGCAGGCGCCGCAGGCGATCGTGAACGGCACGACCACTCGATCACCCTTTTTCACCCGCTGCACCGCGCTGCCGGTCTCGACGACGATGCCCATCGGTTCATGCCCGAGGATGTCCCCGGACTCCATGGTGGGCATGTAGCCGTCCAGCAAATGTAGATCCGAGCCGCAGATCGCGGTCGAAGTGATCTTCAGGATGACGTCCGTAGGCTGCTCGATCACCGGATCCGGCTTCGTATCCACGCGAACGTCACCGTGACCGTGCCAACAAAGCGCTCTCATGTTTTGATTCCTCCGTCGACCTATCAGCAATCGCCGTGCCGTAGGTTAGGGCAAGCGTTCATGGCCCAAATTGGGCTTGGCTGGGCTACTGCGAATGAACTCGCAGTAGCCCTCGATAGGCCTAAGCCGAGACGGCAGACGACGTTGCAAAGTCCTTTACCGTCTCCAACGCCTTCTCCGCTGCCTGTGACACGGAAGCTGCGGCCTCGTGCGCCACATCGCCGGCATGGTGAAGCAAGCGATCTCGAGTATCACCGATGAGTTGGTCCTCACGCTGCGCGCGCGGCAGCGAAGCGCCGCATTCGGGCCACTTCTAATTTCAAAACGGGCAAAAGCGCCACCCGCGCCCATTCGCGCGCAGGTCGTGTCCGATGAAAGGCGCTGCCTACCACGGTGCTTCGTCGCGATGTGGCGGGTGACTCCCGCGCAATCGCGACGATCGATCGCCTGGACCGAGCGGCCCAGCGCATGAACGCGCTGATTCACCATCTGCTCGACCTGGCGAAGATCGAAGCCGGTCGCTTCGACCTGACGCGGACTGTCTGCCAGGCGAGTCGCTCGATGTCGGACGTCGTCACGATAGTCGCTCCGCTGGCGGAGGCAAAGTAGTGGCACGCACGCCGCGCGCGGGGCGGCGGAACTGGGCTCGGTCTCAAGCATCGTCGAAGCACGCAGCGGAAGCATCTGGGTGGAGAGCATTCCGGGCGAGGGAGCGACCTTCTACTTCACCCTGCCCGCACCGACCGCTTCGACTCTCGCAAGCGGTCGATAACGTGTGCGAGCCCGGGCGCCAAGTGTGGCGGTCACGCTCGCGCGCGAGATCGCGGTAGCAGCGGATATGGCAAACCCCTGGCCAAAAAGAAGCTTCACGAGTGATTCACGACAACGCTGATAGCTGAAGAGCCGGAGGCGCTGACTGGCGTGGCACTAATGCAACTTGAGTTCCGCGCATGCCGCCCGTCTACTTCCCGACTTGTCGCGCCTGATTGATCCGAACGCGCCGCCCGACCTCCCTCTCGCGGCCGCAACGCCCCGCTGGCAAAAACGACACCTGGGCGTGATCGTCGCCGCCGTCGTTGCAGGGGTCGTCGCATGGAGCGCCTGGCACTACATGCATCGTGTGCCCGATGTCCCGAGTAACGGTATGCCGGTGCCCTCCGTCGGTCTGCGCTAAGATATTTCTCGATGTGCGGTCGATACGAGCTCAGCACGCCCGGCGACAGCGCCGTGCACTAAACTCTCTACCTGTGTGTCGGCTGCGTCGGGTGCACGGTCGTCCAACAGGACCACCGTGCACTGTTTGCCGGCTAAGCACTGCTCGAGCGCTAGCAGCTGACGGCGGTAACGCACGGCGGTCGCTGCCAGCAGGCGGATCTCCGAGAGGGAGTCGAACACACGCGCGCGGGGACTAGAATAATCCGAGGCAATTTGGCTCGCTCTCGGTTGGCGGGGCAGCTTGGTATCCGTCGTTTTACGGGCAGACCGGCTGCCAGCGTCGGTGCAGAACCGGGCACGGAGAAAGGTTTCCATGTCGCTTCGAGAGTTTTTTGCACTGCACCGTCAAGAACTACTACTCGCCTGCAACTCGGAATCGAACGCTGAAACCGAAATCGCGCAACGCGCCCGCGAGCTGTGCGAATTGCTCGACGAGCCACCGGAAACCGACCCGTCCAGCCGGCACTCCGGCGGCACCGCGCTGGCCGGCCATGACCCGGGCATCAAGCGGGTACGCGCGACCATCGAGCGCCTGGTTCGTCGCTCGCGCACCCCAGTGTTGTTCCTGGGCGAGGTCGGCACCGGCAAGCGGCGCGCCGCCCGGTTGCTGCACGCAAGCACCTATCCAGATGGCGAACTGTTCGAGCTGATCAACGACCAGCAGCTCCCGTTGCTCGAGCGCAGGCTCGCCGTGCTGCGGGTCCCTTCGAGTGCCCTGGCCATCGGCGGGCTGAGTGTGTACGTCCACGAGCTGGGAGACACGTCGCGCGAGGTTCAAGCTGCGCTCGCGAAGTTGCTCAGAGAGAGCGGCGTGAACTGCCGCTTGATGGCGTCGTCTCAGGAGCCACTCGCGCATGCCTGCCGCGATGGCTTCGTGAGGTCGGACCTGGCCATCGCCTTTTCGGCCACGGTAGAGCTGCCGAGCTTGCGTGAGCGTCTGACCGCCCTTCCGGAGCTTATCCAGGAGCTTGCGTCCCCAGCAAGACCGCCTCTCGTTTTCAGCGACGCCGCGTTGCAGGTTTTGAAGGATCACGCCTGGCCGGGCAATCTGATCGAGCTCTCTCGCCTCGTCGAGCGCCTCCAGTGGCTCGAACGCGTTGGCACGATCGAGCCCGAGCACCTGACTGAGCTCGGGCACCGGCGCTCGGGCGCCGTGCTCAAACTGACGCCCAGTGGCATCGACTTGGCAGATTTGGAGCGCCAATTGCTGCTGCAAGCGCTGCAACTGACTGACAACAATCGCACGCGAGCGGCGCGTCTATTGGGGCTGACGCGGGATCAGATCCGTTACCGCCTCACCAAGTTCGGTTTGGAGCTCGCACCGGAAGAGGATCGCGCCGCCGAGTAGGCGGAGCCCGAGTGCGTCGGGCCGATGCCTATTGCAGCGCATCACCGCGCTCAGTGCTATCTGTAGGTTATGCTAGCGATGCCGCCAGCCCAGGTGGGGGCCGCGCCTCCCGAATCGATCGCTGACGATACCCCGCACGCTCGCTCGCTGACGAAGCCCTTGCGGCTGCTGCTCGTCGATGACCACCCCGTGCTGCGGGCCGGGCTGCGCGCGATCCTTTCCGCGCAGCCCGACTTGGATGTGGTTGCGGAGGCGGACAGCGGTGAAAGCGCGGTCGTGCTCGCGCGCGAATTTCGCCCGGACCTCGTGCTACTCGACTTCTCACTTCCGGGCATGACGGGCGCAGAGGCCGCCCGCGCCATTCGCGAAGAAGCGCCGCTGGTGCGCATTCTGGCCATCTCCGTGCACGATGAGCTCGCGATCGTGCGGCGCCTGCTCGAATCGGGTGCGGATGGTTACATCTTGAAGCGTAGCGGTTGCGACGAGCTCGTGCATGCCGTGCGAACGGTCGCCGCGGGCGGCTCCTACCTCGATCCCAAGCTGCCCCGCCGACCCGCACGGGCAAGCCTTCGCGCCAGCCCGCTCCGCGATCTGGGAGTCGAGGTACTGAGTGCGCGTGAAGCGGAGGTCGCCCGGCTACTCGCACGAGGCCTGACCATGAAAGAGATCGCCCAGCAACTGGCGTTGAGCCCGCGGACTTTGGAGAGCTACCGCGCCAGAGCCATGGAGAAGCTGGGGCTAAGGAGCCGCGCGGACCTGATCCGCTACGCCATCAAGCGCGGGTGGACCGACGCGGATTGAGCAACCCTTAGGTCTGTGGGATCGGTAACTTGATGCGCACTGTCGTGCCGCTCATACCCGAATCGATCGTGAGCTCACCATCCACAATCGCGGCCCGCTCCTGCATCCCGGCAATGCCCAGTCGACCCAGGGTCGGCGCACGAACGGTATCGAAATCGAAGCCTTTTCCGTCGTCCTCGATGATGCCGAGCACGTGGTCTTTTCGGCGCTCGATGCTGACACTGACGTTGCGGGCGGCGGCGTGGCGCACGACGTTGTTCGTCGCCTCTTGCACGATGCGGTACAGCGTAATCTCGAGCACGCTCGGCAAACGAGGCTCGTCGATGCCACTACTGAAGAAATCCACGACGACTCGGCTTCGTTCGCCCCAAGCTTCCAAGTACGTAGCCAGCGCTTGTGACAGCCCCAGCACATCCAGCGCCACCGGGCGGAGCTGCGACGCAAGCTGATGAATCTGTGCTTCGATGAGCTCGGTCGAGTCGCGTAAGGTGTTCAGCTTGGCACTGGCTTCCGGAGGCAGGCCTTCGAGCTCCCGGGCTTTCAAGGTCAACAACATAGCCACGATTTGCTGACCCACCTCGTCATGCAGTTCGCGCGATACGCGGCGCCGCTCCTCTTCTTGCGCGTTGATCAGGCGCCGCTGCAGCTCTTGCCGCGCTGACTCGGCTTGCTGCTGCTTGACGACCTCGAGCCGCAGGCTCCCGTTGGCTTCGTCGAGTTGCGCCGTGCGTTCGCGGACGCGACCTTCTAGCTCGTGGTGAGCCTGGCGCACGGCAACCTGCGCCACATGCCGTTCGGTCACGTCCAAGAAGGTGAGCACCACGCCGCCGATGCGTTCGTCAGTCGTGCGATACGGGAGGAGTCGCGCTAGAAAAAAGCGCCCCGTAGACGCCGCGACCTCGCGCTCGATCAGCCTCAGCTCTTCCAAAACCCGCGCGGCATCGGACAGGAGTTCCGGATAACTCAAGCTGTGTCGCAAGTTTGCCAGAGGCCGCCCCAGGTCCGTCGGGATCAGGCCGAACAAGTCGATTGCGGGCGGCGTGAAGCGGGTAATGCAAAGCGCGCGATCCAAAAATATGGTCGCAATTGCCGTGGCCCCGATCAAATTGTGTAAATCACTGTTGGTATTGCCGAGCTCGTCCACCTTGATCTTCAACTCTTGATTGACGGTCGTCAGCTCTTCGTTGATTGACTGTAGCTCCTCACGGCTCGTTTCGAGCTCTTCGTTCATGCCCTGCAGCGCTTCGTTGCTGGCCTTCATTTCTTCGTCGGATGCCTCGTGTTGCTCGACGATGACTCGGACTTGCCGTTTGGTCTGTTCCAGCTCCTGTTCCAACTGTTGCATCGCCGGCTCCGGGTCGGTTGGAGCCAACGCGGTGCTACCTGCTGACGCCCGGGAGTCGAAAGTGACCAGCACGAAGCCCGGTGCCAAGTCCATCGCGGGCGATACGCGGATATCTACCGTGCGCCCCTCCGTGCCGTGCAGCGTGGGGACATTGAATACGACACTCGGCTCCCCGGTTTGCTGCACCCGAAACACCGCTGCACGCAGCTCGAGGCGCAGCATGGGATCCACCAAGCGGAAGAGATCCCTACTCAGCTCACCGGGCGCGAGGCGCAGGAATTGGGCCGCATTCTCCGACAAATGCAGCACCTCGTGATCGGCATTCACGAGCAGAGACGGAGGCCCAGCGCGCTCGAGCAGCTTGAGCTGGATGTCCGCCCTGGACGCGGACTGGTCGGCTCGCCGCGGCACCGAAGTGCGCGTGCTGAGGACGCGAGGTGGAGGCTGGGCCGAGCCCGCGGCGGCTTGCTCCGGTTCAGCTGCCGCAAGGCCTCGGGAGCGGCCCGCTAGTCCCGAGGGGAGCGTGAAACTCCTGCCCGGGGTCGGGCGTGCCGCATACAGCCGGTGCTTCTTGTCGAGCGCGTGGAACAGGTGGCTCGCATCATCAGCGGATTCGGAGGTACCGAGAAAGAGGCGGCCATCGGCGCGTAGGGCAAAGTGAAAGACGTCGAATGCGCGCGCCTGGGCCGTACGGTCGAGATAAATCAACAGGTTGCGGCAGGAGATCAGGTCGAGCCGAGAAAAGGGCGAATCCTTGATTAGATCATGGACCGCGAAGAGCAAGGTGTCTCGCAGGTCCCGACGGATACGGTAGCCGTGCGGCTCCTTGATGAAAAAGCGTTTCAGGCGCTCGGGGGACACATCCGTGCTGATCGAGCTCGGGTACGAGCCAGTGCGCGCCTCTGCGAGCACGGCCTCGTCGAGATCCGAGGCAAAGATCTGGATCGCGGGTGGAGCATCGAGCGTTTGCGCATGTTCGGCGAGCAGAATCGCGATCGAGTACGCCTCTTCACCCGTGGCGCACGCGGGAACCCAGACTCGAATGGTGTCCGTCCCGGTCTTGTCGCGAAACAACTCGGGCACTTGGGCTTCGAGCGCCTGGAATGCTTCGCCATCGCGAAAGAAGTTCGTGACCGAAATCAGCAGATCTTGCAGTAATGCGGCCGCTTCACCCTGATGCTCGCGTAGAAATGCCAAGTATGCAGCGACGTCATCGAGCTCGTTCACCTGCATCCGGCGGATGACCCGGCGGACGATCGTCGCGCGCTTGTAGTAGCTGAAATCTCGGCCGGTGCGCGCGCGCACGAGCGTCAACACGTCTCGCAGCGCCGCCTCCTCCGCAGACGGCGACGGGATCGGTAAGGCGGCGGGATTCGCTCCCGATTCGGGAGGAAGCTGCAAGCGTTGCTGGCGCCTTTGGTACTCCAACAAGCGCGCCGGGATCTTGTCGGCAGGAAGCACCCAATCGACCATGCTCGTAGCGATCGCCGAGCGCGGCATGCCCTCGTGCTCCGCCTCTTCCGGGTCTTGAGCAATCGTCAAGCCGCCGCGTTCCTTGATGCGCTTGATGCCCAAAGCGCCGTCACCGTCGCCTCCCGAAAAAATGATGCCCACCGAGTGCGGGCCGTGGGTGTCGGCGAGGGATCGGAAGAACAGGTCCACCGTGAAGCGTCGTCCGGGTTCGCGCGGCAGCTCCGTCAGCCGCAGGCGGTCGTTGAGCAGCGACAGGTGCTTGCCGGGGGGGATCACATACACATGGTTCACCTTGGCGAGTGCACCGTCAGTGGCTTGCTCGACGGGCATGCTGGTCGAGTTCTGCAGCACTTCACTGAGGGCGCTCTCATGCTCGGGCGAAAGGTGGAGCACGACCACGAATGCCATGTCGGAATCTGCTGGCATGGCGGCGAAGAAGCGCTGCATTGCCGAGATCCCGCCGGCCGATGCTCCGATGCCCACGATGCGCGTGCTGCGGTAGGCCGCGCGTGGAACTGCATCGTGCGGCGCGCCCAGCTGTTCCGCACTCAGATCGGAATCCAAGGCGCCTGCCCGCGGGCCGTCATCAGTCATGCGCGCACTGTACAACGCACCCGTGTCCATCGCGGACTAGTTCGCAGTGACGTCAATAGTGATCGCCATCGGCGTCCGTGGCAGCGCCGGCAGGGCTGCCACGGCGTCGGAGCTTTGACCTCTAGAGTGCGGCCCGCCTCCCGAAGCGACCGACGATGAACAGGACGAGCAATGCGCCGAGGATGCTACCGAGAATGCCCGCTGGGTACATGTCCGTCACGCGGTTGTGGGTCACCAGAGAAGCCAGAAAGCCGCCCACGAACGACCCGACGATACCCAAGAGCGCCGTACCGAGCAGCCCCATGCTCTGGGTACCCGGCATGATTGCGCGCGCTAAAAAGCCGACGACCAAGCCGAACACCACGAATAGTAGAATGCCCACGTGAACTCCTTTGCAAGTGGCGGCCCGCATGAACTCCACCAAGGAGCAGCGCCGCCGCACGGGACCCTCCAGCAACAATCGAGCCAGGCGGGCCGTGCATGCGCTCGTGCTCCCCTGCGCGGGCCCTACTCTTGAACGAGGGCTACGGCCGCGCGCAGCTCACTCAGATCACTGTGACGCAGCAGGTAGGCCACGTTGCCCATCGTTGCGGCGAAAGCGTCTGGCACGCTCCGGATGCTGAACAGCGTCTTGCCGAGTGCACGCTCGAGGTCCTCTCGAGTCATTCGGTAGCTGCGGTTCGCACGGCGGCCCGCGTGGGCCGTGTGGTAGCGTCGCTCGTAGCCAAAATCGGCTAGAGAAGCGCCGCAGACCACGGCCGCCCACAGGTCGAATACGTCGATGTCGCAGGCGGCGCTCATCATCTCCGGCGTGAAGCCGCCGGGCGGACGAACGTTCATTTCCAGCGCCATGTACGTACCGTCGTCACGCGCGAACAGTTCTAGGTGAAAGAAGCGCTCTCGAATGTCGAAGGAAGCCACCGCGCGACGACCGACGCGCTCCAACTCGGCTGGCAGCTCGCGCAGTGAATAGTAGTGGCCGTCGAGCTCGGCGCGCCGAACCTGCATGATTCCAGTGTCGTAGGCATGTGAGGTGCAAAAGACGATCCGGCCGGCGTGATCGGTGAGTCCATCAAAGGTGACGATCTGACCGGCAATGAATGGCTGAGCGATGTGATTCGGGTAGTTGTGCTCGAATGCCTGCTCGAGCGCCTGCTGGTCTCCGATCATGAAGGTATCGACCGCTCCGGACCCGGAGTCGGGCTTGATGATGAGCGGGAAGCCACGATCGCGTGCCAAAGTTCGCACCCGGTCTCGATTTTGGAGGCGTAGAGTCGTTGGGTACGGGACCTGCGCATAGTCGAAGACTCGAGCCATTGCCGTCTTGCTGCGCAGCGCGACGGTGCGAGCGTAGCTCAACCCAGGAACGGTGAAGTCATCCCGCAGGCGACCTTCGAATTCCAGCCAATGCTCGCCGTTGGAGTCCAAGCGGTGGAGCGGCCCATGGCGCGCCACGAGGCGCTGGGTGGCGTCGCGTAATGCGCTGTACTCGGCCATCCGCGGCTCGAAGGCGTAGTCGAACAGCATGCCCTCGAGCGCACCCGGCTGATTCTCGGCCGGCTGGTCGCCGATGCCCAGTACCCGCATGCCTCGGCCGGTCAGCGCGCGGCAATATTCAGCTGCGTTCGGCGGGAAAAATGGCGAGAGAAACAGGATGTTCATATCGAGTCAGTGCAACGACGAGCAAGAGCGGGGCGCTTGATTTGCGTTCGTTCGACGCGCGCTTGCGAGGCGGGACAAAGTGTCCCGTGTAGGCGAAAAGTCATGATCGGAGGGCATCGTGTTCCTGCACACCGCCGCACGCCTTGGAAACGAAGAACTCGGGTTGAACGCCAAACTGCCCCCGGAAGCGGGCGCGGATCGCCGCAGTCACGCGCTCGATCGCGCTCTCTTCGAGCAAGGTGATCGTGCAACCGCCGAAGCCACCGCCGGTCATGCGAGCTCCGTATACCCCCGACTCAGTCATCGCCACCTCTACCGCAGCATCGAGCTCCGCGCAGCTCACTTGATAGTCGTCACTCAGCGACTGATGGGATCTCGAAAAGAGCTCGCCCACGCATTTCAGGTCTCCGCGCCCGAGAGCGAGTGTCGCCTGCAACGTACGTGCGTTCTCCGTGATCACATGCCGACAGCGCCGTTGGATGAGCTCGGGGAGCCGAGCCGCGCTCTGCTCGAGCTGCTTCGCGCTCACGTCCCGCAAGCTTCGCAGCTCGGGGAATTCTTCGCGAATCAAGCGTGTGCCCTGCTCGCATTGGTCACGCCGCTCGTTGTAAGCCGAAGAGGCCAACTGGTGTTTCACGCGCGTGTCGCAGATCAAGATCTTGGCCGTGCCCAACTCGAGCGGGACGACGTTGCGCTCCAGCGAGCGACAATCGATCAACAACGCGGAGTCTGGTTCAGCCAGGGCGGCGATGAATTGGTCCATGATGCCCACTCGCGCGCCAACGTAGTCGTTCTCTGCCGCTTGGCCGCTCAAGGCGAGCTCGACGAGATTGGGAGAGGTCATCCCCGCCAAGCGAGCGAACGCATAAGCGACGGCGACCTCGAGCGCGGCCGACGAGGAGAGGCCGGCTCCGATCGGGATATCGCTCGAGATCAGCAGCTCCGCGCCCGGGACCGGCAAGCCGCGCTTCAACATCGCTTGGGCAGTGCCTTCCACGTAGTCGACCCAGCCGCCGCGACGGGGCGGTCCTGGTCGGTCGAGATCGAAGGAGCATTGACTCGAAGTATTGGTGGAGCGGACGTTGACGACTCGGTCCGGGCGTAGAACGCCGACGACGTACGTGCGGCGCTCGATGGCCATGGGCAGCACGAACCCTTGGTTGTAGTCGGTGTGCTCGCCGATCAGATTGATACGGCCCGGTGCCGAGAATGCACGGCATGCCCCGAAGCGCCCCGCAAACTCTCGGCGTAGGTCGCGCAACGCGGCCGCTTCAGTCATCATGCGTCGAGCTCTGCCCCTGCGAGCTCGAAAGCTTTGTCCGCGATCGCCAGGGTTCGATCGATGTCTTCCTCGCCGTGCGCGTAGCTGATGAACCACAAGTGTCGCGGGTGGAGAAGCACCCCTTGGGCCAGCACCTCGCGGTAAAAACAGGCTTTGACTCGCTCGTTGAGCACCGAATCTTCGGCGATGAATTTCAAGAACGGCATCGGCGGGAGCGGCTCGCCGAAGGCGATGGCGGGTACCCGGTGTCGTGCAGCCGCGGCGTTCAGGCCCTCGATCAGTCGTTCACCCATCGCCCACACGTGCTCGGCAACGGGGTGGGCATCGACGAAATCTAGCGTGGCCATCGCGGCCGCCATGCCGGTCGTTTCGCCATGGTAGGTGGCCGAGAGATGCAGCCCAGCGGCGGCCTGCATGACCTCGCGCTTACCCACGACAGCGGCAATCGGCCAACCGTTGCCGAGCGCCTTGCTGAGCGTGGTCAGATCCGGTCGGATCCCGACGTGCTCCTGAAACGAGCCAGGCTTGATGCGCAGGGCCGTTTTTACCTCGTCGAGAATGAACACGGCGCCATGAGCGTGCGCGGTGGACACCAATTGCTGAAACACGCTCGCCCTCGTGGGCAAGATCATCTCAGGCGCGACGATCACCGCGGCGACCGGGGTGGGCGCGTCGCGTAAGAGGGTTTGTAGTGACTCGGGATGGGAAACATCTAGCTCGAGCACCTGCTCGCCGAGCCCCTCCGGCACGAACCGCTCGAGTGGTAGACACCAGTCATGCCACCCGTGGTACCCGCAACGAACCACGGTTTTTCGCCCTGTCGCTGCCCGCGCAATGCGCAAGGCGGCAGTGGTTGCCTCGGAACCGGTCTTGAAAAACACGGCCATGTCCGCGCCTGGGAAGCGCGCCACCAGCCGCTCCGCGAACTCGACGTGTAAGGGGTGATTGAGCGAGAGCAAATTGCCGCGGGCGAGCTGCGCGCACGCTGCGGCATCAACCGCGGGATGCGCGTAACCCAGCAAGAACGGCCCGTAAGCACCGATGTAGTCGATGTATTCGTGCCCGTCCGCGTCCCAACAGCGCGCGCCCTGCCCGCGCGTCATGTACAGGGGCGACTCTTCCAACGGCAGAAGCGGGCGACCCGACAAGTGGTGGCCGCCCGGAATGACGGCACGCGCGCGTTCCAACAAATCTGCCGAAGCCCGGTAGCGGGGCAACACGTTCGGCTTATTCAAAGCGATCCTTGCTTTCCGGTGCCGTCGGGCTCAGCAGGGTGGCGGGCTTGGGATCGCCGTCTCCCGGCCGCTGACCACGTATCGCTCGGGCGATCTCTTCGAGCGGCATCTTGGGTGAGCGATCGCTTCGCAGCAGGCCGTTGGCCTCCTGATAGGTGTCGGCAAACTGCGTGTAGCAGTAGCCCGCAAGCACCTCGAGCGAGCGTACGACCTTGAGCAGCGCGCCGAACCGCTCCGCAAACGCCTCTGCCGTGTGCGTGCGCGAGTAGCCCCAATGTCGGGGGTCGCTGCTGAAAGCGATGCCGCCGAACTCCGAGAGCACGAGTGGGTGCTCCAGGCCCTCCATCCCTTCCAGGACGAGGCTGCGGCCGCCCGGACGCTCACGCTTGAACAAATTGGGCAAAGCAGCGTGCGCCAGATAGCGCTGGCCGATGCGCTCCGGAGTCTCGTCGTAGTCGTGAATGCCAATGATGTCGGTGGCCACGCTCTCCCACCCGTCATTGCCAATCACGGGCCGTGTCGGATCCAGGGTCTTGGTCAGGTAATACAGGGCGCGAACGTAGTTCCGCTCGGGCAGGCTATCGGGCAGGTTCGGCACGCCCCAACTTTCGTTGAATGGCACCCAGGCCATGATGCACGGATGGCTCAGATCGCGGCGCAAGACGTCCAACCACTGCTGGGTGAGTCGAGCCACCGACCGTTTGGTGAAACGATAAGCGCTCGGCATCTCTTCCCAAACCAAGAGCCCGAGTCGATCTGCCCAGTACAGGTAGCGCGGCACTTCGATTTTTTGGTGCTTTCGGACACCATTGAAGCCCATGGCTTTCGCCAGCAATACATCCATACGCAGGGCGGTGTCGTTGGGCGGTGTCATGCCCGTCCCATCCCAGTACCCCTGATCGAGCACCAGCTTGAGAGGATAAGGGCGCCCGTTGAGCAGGAAGCGGTCGCCCGAGACCGCGAACGAACGCAGCGCGGTGTAGCTCGTGACCGTATCCAGTACTTCGCCTGCCGCATTCAGCAACTCGACCTCCGCCTCGATCAGCGTAGGGCGCTCGGGGCTCCACAAGAGCTCGTTGCGAAAGTCGTCCACTCCGGGGTCCGAGAGCGCGATTCGGCGGTGCACTTCGCCGGCCACGACGAGGTAACGGTCGTGAGCGAGCGTGAGGTCGAACACCTTCAAGCGCACGCTCAAAAGCAACTTCTCGTTCTCGCCTCCGGACACGGTAGCGGCCACCGCGATCTCCCAACGCTCCAAATTCGGAGTCCATTGCAAGCTCGCGATGCGGGTCTCGGGCACCTTCTCGAGCCACACGGTCTGCCAAATGCCGGTGGTTCGCGGATACCAAATCGAGTGCGGTTCGAGCTGCCAGTCTTGTTTGCCCCGTGGTTTGCCCAAATCCGCCGGGTCGTCATCCGCCCAGACCACGAGCACGTGCTCGGTCAGATCGGGCCGGAGTGCGTCGGTGATATCTGCCTCGAACGGCGTATAGCCACCCTCATGGGTTACGACGAGGGTGCCGTCCACCCAGACCGTCGCGCGGTAGTCTACCGCGCCGAAGTGGAGAATCAACCGCTCCCCGTGCTCCAGACTGGGTGCCTCGAGGGTGCGCCGGTACCAACAACTCCGATACAAGCCGGTGTCGGCCACTCCGCTGCGCGCGGTCTCGGGGGCAAACGGCACTTCGATGCGCGCAGCCCAAGCGACGTGCTCCGGGCTCGAGAGGATGCCATCGGGATCAATCTCGAAGTCCCAGCTGCCGTTGAGGTTCTGCCATTGGCGACGGCGGAACTGCGGTCGTGGGTAACCCATCGCGTCGGTGTCTAAGTCGATGGGCGGCGGTGGACCCGAGCTACGAATTCCGATTTGTGAGAGATGTCGCCTAAGCATTCCGCGTCCGGACTAGCCAAAGCAGCGAGCGTGCCGGCGAGGCGCGTGCTTTCACCCACCTCACGCGTCGTGATTTCGGCTTCGAAACACGAGTCACGTAAGACCAACCGACACATGGGCCACCGCATTCGCCTCGCCTGAGACGCTTTGTCGCGCGAGCGTGATTCGAAGCCCCTCACGATCGCGGAAAGAATCCCGTTCCAACAACGACCCAGCGAACGGGCACGAATGCTGCTTTGGAGGACTCCACAAAGCGACGGGCGCGACGCGCCAAAACCAAAGGCTGCGCTTGAATCAATCTTACGATCTGATCTGTTTCTCTCACCTGCGTTGGTCATTCGTCTTTCAACGTCCTCAGCACTTGCTCAGCCGATACGCGCGTGAGCGTCGCGTGTACTTCATCGAAGAACCGATACTCAGCGATGAGCCGGATCGTCTCGAGATGAGCCTCAGTGAGGAAGGCGTGCACGTGGTCGTGCCGTACCTCAATCGAGCCACGCTCGACCCGGACGCCGCTCAGTCGGCGATGTTGCAGGAGCTGATGAAGCAGCAAAAGATCCAGCGCTACGTGCTCTGGTACTACACGCCGATGGCCCTTCCGATGTCGCAAGGCCTCCAGCCGTTGGCGGTGGTTTACGACTGCATGGATCAGCTTTCGGCCTTCAAAGGCGCTCCGCCCGCGCTCTTGGATCGGGAGCGAGAGCTGTTCAAGCTGGCCGATGTGGTCTTCACGGGCGGGTACTCATTGTATGAAGAGAAGAAGCACCGCCACCCGAATGTGCACCCGTTTCCCAGCAGCGTGGACGTGCCCCACTTCGCGCAAGCGCGCGCGCCCCAGCCGGAGCCCGAAGATCAGAAGATCTTGAGCCACCCGCGGCTCGGCTTCTACGGCGTCATCGACGAGCGCATGGATTTGGAGCTGATCGCGGGCGCCGCCGCGGCGCGCCCGGGCTGGACCTTCGTGCTCATCGGTCCCGTGATCAAGGTGGACGAGGCCAGCTTGCCGCGGGCAGCGAACATCGAATACCTCGGAAGCAAAAGCTACGCGGAACTGCCGAGCTACGCTTCCGGTTGGGACGTCGCGTTATTGCCGTTCGCGCGCAACGAGTCGACCAAGTTCATCAGCCCCACCAAGACCCCCGAGTACCTTGCCGCCGGCTTACCCGTGGTGTCGACCACGATTGCCGACGTGAAGAACCCGTACGAGGCGCTCGGGCTGGTGCGCATCGCCGACACGGTCGAGGAGTTCGTCGCCGCGTGTGATGCGGCGCTTGCCGAGCCCATCGGTTCGCACCTCGCCGCCGCCGACGCTTATTTGGAGCAGCTTTCTTGGGATAAAACCTGGCTGGAGATGACGCTACGGGTCGAAGCCGCGGCGCAGCGGCATTCCCGCAATAGCTCTCGATCAGCAGTTCCGAGCGCTTCCGAGCGCACGACGCAAGACGACGGCCTTACCGCAGGAGAATGACGGGTGTTCGACTATCTGATCGTCGGTGCTGGGTTTGCTGGGAGCGTGTTGGCGGAGCGATTGGCATCGGACTCCGACAAGAAGGTCTTGATCATCGACAAACGACCGCATGTGGGCGGCAACGCTTACGACCACTACGATGACCACGGCATCTTGGTCCACCGCTACGGCCCCCACATCTTTCATACCAACTCACGCGACATTTTCGATTACCTGGGACGCTTCACGGAGTGGCGGCCGTATCAGCATCGAGTACTCGCCAGCGTAGACGGCCAATTGGTACCAATCCCGATCAACCTGGATACGATCAACACGCTCTATGGGATGAACTTAACCTCGGCGCAGGTCGAGGCTTTCTTCGAGAGCGTCGCCGAAAAACGGCACCCGGTCGCCACCTCCGAGGATGTGGTGGTGAACAAAGTCGGGCGCGAGCTGTATGAGAAGTTTTTCCGGGGCTACACCCGCAAAATGTGGGGCATGGACCCCTCGGAGCTAAATAGCTCGGTCACCGCGCGCATCCCCACCCGGAACAACCGCGACAACCGCTATTTCACCGACACCTACCAAGCGATGCCGCTGCACGGCTACACGCGGATGTTCGAACGCATGCTGGGCCACCCCAACATCAAGGTCATGTTGAACACCGACTACCGAGAAGTCATGGGCTTCGTGCCGCATCGAAGCATGATCTATACGGGTCCCGTGGACGCATTTTTCGAGCATCGCTACGGCAAGCTGCCGTATCGCTCGATCGAGTTTCAGCATCGAACGCTGCCCCAAGAACGGTTCCAGGCGGTCGGTACGATGAACTTTCCCAACGACCATGCATACACTCGGGTCACCGAGTTCAAGCACTTGACTGGGCAGGCCCATAGCCACACGAGTGTCGTGTACGAGTATCCGCGCGCCGACGGTGATCCGTATTATCCGGTGCCCAAGGCCGAAAATGATGCCCTTTACGCGAAGTACAAGCACCTCGCCGATGCCACGCCGAACGTGCACTTCGTTGGGCGGCTAGCAACGTACAAGTACTACAACATGGATCAAGTGGTTGCTCAGGCACTCACTCTGTACAAGAAGATCGTTGAGCGGCCGGCGAACCAGGTGGAGGCGGCGAATGGGCAACAGTCAGGAACAGTTGCAGCTGTGGGGTGGCGTTGAGTGCACCGTCAACCGAGTCGGCGACCGCTACTTCGATCAGCTCAAATTTTCGGGTCATCATGACCGGCTGAGCGATTTGGACTTGATTGGCGACCTTGGCATTCGCGTGCTGCGTTACCCAGTGCTTTGGGAGCGATGCGAAGGAGCCGACGGCCGACTCGACTTGACCTGGGCCGATCAGCGCCTTGCGCGGCTACAGCAGCTCGGAATACAGCCCGTGATTGGCTTGGTCCACCATGGCAGCGGTCCGCTACATACATCCCTGATCGCCGATTGCTTTCCAGAAAAGCTGACCGCTTTCGCAGAGCAGGTCGCTCGCCGATACCCGTGGGTTTCGCTGTTTACGCCGATCAATGAGCCGCTGACGACCGCGCGTTTCAGCGGGCTGTACGGCCACTGGTATCCGCACGGCCGTGACGACCGCACGTTCGTTCGCGCGTTGCTCACCCAATGCAAGGGCATTGCGCTGGCGATGAGCGCAATCCGCCGGCTGAACCCCGCTGCAAAGCTCGTGCAAACGGAGGACATGGGCCACACGCGTTCGACCGAAACCCTGCGATATCAAGCCGACTTCGAGAACGAACGACGCTGGCTGAGTTTGGATTTGTTGGACGGTGCCGTGTCACGGAATCATCCCCTGTATGGCTACTTGCTTCGGTCCGGCGCCACCGAGACCGAGCTGGGTTTTTTCCGCGAGCACCCGTGCCCGCCAGATACCGTCGGCATCAACTACTATGTCACCAGTGAGCGCTTCCTCGACGATCGCTGTCACCTGTAC